>Ga0302118_10001131_pt1 | contig 13098 bp, 15 predicted proteins | sample AG5_331_MG_FD_203126 | JGI IMG/M metagenome (GOLD analysis project Ga0302118, IMG submission 203126) | Marine microbial communities from Western Arctic Ocean, Canada - AG5_33.1 | ecosystem: Environmental > Aquatic > Marine > Oceanic | place: Canada: Western Arctic Ocean | collected 2017-10-01 | reverse complement strand
CGAGTCTCTGGATGGGTGCTTTACCCATTTGTGCTTCTTCAACCAGCGTGATGATACTTGCAAGCAAGGTATCTTCCGATGGTCGTGTGGTTCGAATGAAGATTGTACCATCGAGGACCAGAGTCCCTGCTGAAACACTCTCACCATCGGCTTTTCGAACTGGATAGGGTTCACCCGTCATCATCGATTCATCGATGCTCGCTTTGCTTTGAAATAGAACGCCGTCTAAGGGTATTGTTTCTCCGACTAAGACCTTAATCAGTGAGGCAACAGCGACCATCTCGACATCTCGAGTCTCTGTATACCCGTTTGATTCATCGGTAACCACTCTCGCTTGTTTCGGTTGCATTTCCATCAGTGAATGAATCGCATCGGTTGCTTTAAGTTTCGCAGCAGCCTCCATCCAATTTCCGAGTAAAACAAAACCAATGATGAATACAACGCCGTCAAAAAACACATGCGTGGCGGTATGAAACACCGAAGGAAGGAATGGCAAAGATGGCTCGAAGGTAATCAACAAAGACCAGATAAACGCCACTGTTGTTCCCAAATGAACGAGTACATCCATGTTGGCAGTGCCACTTCGTAATGATTTCCAAGCTCTGATATGAAATTCTCGACCGGACCAAAGATAGACTGGAAGTGTTGTGAAGAAGGCCAAAAGTAATCGCTTGTTGATGCCATTTACACTCCCTATGTCATCTGCAAACATGGTGAGGTAGAGAGTTGGTAAAGCTAAGAGTAAGGCCAAGGATACTTTTTGCCCTTGTCTGCGTAAATCTGTTTTTGCTTCATCTATGAGTTCAGGCTTTCTTCTTGATTCCTTTGCACCAAAACCGCTCCGGCCAATCGCAGTGATCACTTTGTTTTTCGTCGAATGGAATTGTGCAGTGGGCTGAAGGCGAACTACGGCGCGATTGAGCGGTAAATTAACTGAAACTTCTGTGACACCGTCAATTTTAGAGGCTACTTTCTCAACAGAAGCAACGCATGCACCGCAAGTCATACCTGAGATGCTGAGTGTGAACGATTCCTCAGTCATACTGCCACCTCATTATCCACGGGAATACATGTATCATTTTCACAAGGCATGAGGTTCCAATCGCCTTGGTCCATAGTGATACATCCGCAACCACAGGTGCACATCCAGCCGATTTGGTCCCAGCCTTTCCCGCCTTCTGCACGCGTGTAGAGTCGTTTCATCTTACACTGACAATCGCACATATGTGCTTTGATTCTCGCCATGTTCTCGTGTATTATGTAGTCAATATAAACCCTTTGTTTTGACTACAATACTACTGCGGGGCGAGATGGAGTGAACCAGCCCAACATCGAGGCCACGAATTCTACTACAAATCGGAAGGGGGACCCATGCAACTTTCGATGAAGTAATCACTGAATATCAATCTACGATTCCGTGTCCAATCAGAAGGAGAACGATTGCAACCACTGACATCGTTCGTTGCAAATGGAGTAGACGAGCGCCCTTGCGCATTTCTTTTGGAGGCCAACGCCATTGCATCATCGAGCCACTGAAAACTAGAATCCAAAGAGCTGCCATCCCTGCCCACAATGTCCAATGCCATTCGAGGACGATTCCATGAATCGTTCCAACAGCAGCAGTACCAAATCCAATCCAATTATGGATTTTCATAAAACGTCGATTGAAAACTCCCAATTTTCGTTTGAATTCTCTAGGTTCTTTATCGAAATGCCCTGGCCCATATTTCCTCAGCCACTTGAATACTGGTTTCCAGATAACAATCATGAGTGTGGCAATCAACAAATAAAGCGCAATACTTCCTAAATCTTCGCCTTCTATGCCGAGGATCCTTTGCTCATCATCATCATCATCATCACCATCTGCAAGTGTTGTGGGAGTCATCAGTAGGAGTAAAAGTGGTAGAACCAAACACCATCTAAGACGTCCCATGATGTCGACGTCAATGTTATCCTAATTATTGGTATCTATGTGCTTATACCCACTCAATGTTCAAACAAAGGGTCTGTTGAAACCCACCAGTTGCAATCATAAACAAATCGATTCGGATAAGTTGCAAGGGGTCATCTTGCATTTAGATAATAAGCAAAATTAATCATTCCAGCAAAACTTACCCATAGAATATAGGGCCAAACTAAGATTGAAGCTTCTTTGGCTGGCCCGTAAGTCATATAGGCATATATCACGGTAAAAACAACCATGATTACTATCATCAGGAAAGATGTAAGATATTCTGCTGAGTTAAACACATTCGGCCACAATATATTCAGCAATAGTTGAATTAAAAATAGGGTAATTATTATATTGCTATTGGAAGTTTCTTCTTTTTTAGATAACATCATCATGAAACTAATTGCAATCATCGTGTAAAGCAGTAGCCAAATAGGTCCGACAACCCAACCAGGTGGTTGAAACCACGGTTCATAATCAACAATATATTCCATAATTTCTCTATTCATCCTCTATATGTAAATATTTAGTAGTGGCAATTTGTTGCTTGAGTACGGTTTAGGCCACTGAACTGATGGGTCCCCCTCCGATTGAATTTTAGAACATCTGAGTAGAAAACCTCAAATTGCTCGAGTTAAAAATCTCTTCATGGCAGAAGTTACCAGAGGGAAAGCCGGCCGTATTATCGGTGAAAGTCCCCTCTACAAAAATGAAGAAGAAATCTTGGAGGAGAGAATCCAAGCCATCAAATCGGTACTTAGAAGCATTGGATGGAATCTCACAACTCCCTTACACATTGAATCCCGTCGGTTGGGACTCAGCAATCATAACTACAAAATTTCCTGCGATGACCATGGGCCGCTCCTACTGAGGATGTTCGGGCCGACCGTTGGCAACTCTAACCTGAATGAGAAGCACATACATGATTGTGGATTCGGTGCACAAGTGATGCAGCGGTTTGAATGGGGGCGCCTTGAGATGTGGTTGCCAGGCCGGCCGATGCAGCGTAAAGATTGCGAAAACAGCAAGATATTGGCGGCGCTCGCCAAAGAGTTACGCTGCCTACATACAGTAGCTGGTCGAAATCATAACGACCTGAACTTCACAAATGTCATGGTATGCGACAGTGACGATTCCCCAACTACTAACCTTCTCGACTTTGAGTACTCTGGTCCGCTTGATCCTTCTTTCGAAATCGCCAACTTCTTCTGCGAGTGGATGTATGATTGCGGTTCGCCCCGATGGTTTGAGCCGGATTCAACGATGTTTCCGTCTGACATACAAGCTCGATATTTCATCGCTCATTATTTGGGAATCACTGACTCCAACGACGGTGAGGTTTCGTCCTTTCTGAAGGAAGTTCAGGTGCGGATCGCGGATGTGCATACGTTCTGGATTGATTGGGCCATAACAAATTTCTCGGACCAAGATGAATACGTACAATACGCTGAGTTGCGAAAATTGCTAAAGGATTGAGAAACGCTGTGTCTAACTCTTGTTCATCTGGATAAGTGCGGATTAAGGGATTAACAGACAAATCAATGCGTATCTGCTTGAACCCATTAGTTTGTTGATACTGAACTTATCGGCTATCTATCCGTCCTATCATGTCTGGCTTCTATTCCACTTGATTCGGGAGATAATCACTTTGATTCATTCTGCGCTCCAACCAAATTGGTCCTCCCGGTAAGAGTGACAGAAAACCACCAGTAATTACTGCGCGTATATTCCATTTATTTCTAATCAAACCCAATGCGAGTAACCCGATGTACAATAACCATAAAAACCCATGAATGGGTCCGATAACTGTGACCAAAATTTCATTATCTCCTAGATATTTTAGTGGTACAGCAATTAGGTACAAACTTAAGGTCGAACAAGTCTCTGCAATACCTGCAATATAGAAAAAACGCATAAAACCACTATTTCCGCCACTCATAATGTCACGATGATATCATGACAAATAATTATTCCGCTCGCTTTTACCATAGGCTACCCTTTCCACACCCGTTAGTTGCATGGGCCCCCTAGTATCTGCTTAGGGAAAACTCAATATATACTGGGTATAAGACCCGTTATGAAAGATGCTTGGTGGAGAACAAACGGTGAAGATGAAACTTTCTCCGATGACGATGAGAAGCGGATGATGTTCATCGGGATTGGCGCGGTCGCCATCATTCTGGGTATCTTTCTCACAGCTATATGGGGCGGTTTTGGTATCGTGGATGAATTTAGGTCCCGGGATTGGACAGAAACAGATGTAATTGCGGTTGAACAAGATCGCAATGCTGATGAATGGTCATATATTTTCTTCTTCCATTATGAGGTGGAAGGTGAACAATACAACACGACCTTTGAGTGCCATATTAATCCAGCTAATTCAGGCACGACCCAGAATGAGAATGGTGTGCAACCATGGCGTACGGCTTGCTTATTGGGGTCGCAAGAATATCTGGACATGGAATCCATCGCCTACAATCCCGAAGATCCTAGCGAGATCGATGTGTACCCAGGTTTTACTTGGACTGCGGTTTTCGTGATATACGCTCCAAAGTGGGGGACCCTCGGCTTCTCTTTTTTGGGGTATATTTTCTTGATGCGTGGATTGAAGGGGCCAACATTTGGCCCCTGGGCGAGGGTATCGAAAGTATTTGACAGCGTGCTTGAACAGATGAAGGAAAACAAGAAGTAAACCATTTTTTGACTTTGAGCCACCTATTTTATAACTGATGATGCATCAAGCATCAACATATCAATTCGGAAACATTGCAAGGGTCTATCCAAAACTCCATTCAACATATCTTAGGGAAATAAAGGCTGTTCAGTCAGCCGGTTTAGACACTAGGCAATGAAAGGACGGATAGGTAGCCGATAAGTTCAGTCAGAACATATCAATCGATTATACTATGCTCTAATTATGTTGAGGAATATCAAAAGTCTTAACAAAAGTGAAAATTTCGAAAGGAAAGGAGTGACAGAACATGGACCAAACAATTATCCAGAAATATTCACTTCCTTTGAAACATGCATTCAACTATATCGGTAAAATAAGTCCTAAAGCAACTCGCAAGCAATGGTCTCCTGAACAACGAGAAAAGTGGACATTTAGGTATAAGAATTGTCCGATATGTCAAGAAAAATGGACCAAAGGTAATCCAATGACAAAAGAGCATATTCATCCTCTCGTATTGGGTGGATATGAACGAGATGAAAATATCATACCATTGTGCGAAAAATGTAATTCAGCCAGAAATAAAGTCATGAGTGATGTTCTGGGGTCACGTAAGATAATAACAATAAGAAAAAGAATGCCTGCTATAAAAGTGGCAGTCCAAGAATTTGTGATTTGGTCTCATGCCTCAATAAACTCTGACGAAGAAGCACTACGACAATGTCAGGATTTGAGTGAGGCATTTGCTAAAAAAAGAAAAATAGAAAATCCATACGAAAATAGTAAAAATCAGCCTCTGATGAATAATAAGAAATCTCTTCTGGCGAGGATTAAAAAACCCTTCAATTCTCTAATTGACAAACTTTCATATCCCAATGAGTTAGAAAAACTCGTCGAGGGACATCCGGCCAAAGAAAAGAATACTATTGCTGAAGAAGCTTCTGAAAATTCTCTCGCAGCAAAGAAGAGCCGTCGCCCGAAACAGGAGACTAAACCAAATGTCAAAGATTGGTCGGAACTTGACACCTCCAACAAGGCCGATCTAGAGTACTTGCTTATCTCTCTGATAGGGGAAGATAGCGTGAATGTGGCCGCGCTGGGTCGGTGGATTAGCGCTTATCAAAAGAACAATGGCCTACAAGATACTGGTTCGAAGTTCCTCCTCAAGGAATTCGGACTCAGGGGGAGCCTGAATCAGGTAATCATACGGGAATTCTCAGATAAAATTTCTGTGGAAGCCACGGCCTTCAGAACGGACCCCGATACGAAAGAGGAGATTCCAACGTCCTTCAAATACAGTGTAAAACGTACTGTTCGTCCGGATTCTCTGTCAAATGATGTTGATCAAGTCAAATTCATCAATGCAATAGAGGAATTACTTTCCGGCGATGATAAAACATCTGTTATGGTTATAGGCAATAGGATACGCAAGATGCAAGAGGTAAATGAGTGGAAGGAATTAGGAACTAGATCATTTCTCCAACATTACGGTTTTAGTCGTAATTTTGGTTTGTTGAATGCGCTGAAATTATGTTTTAGGAATCAAATAAAAATCGAAGGAGATAGAAATTCACAAAGAATAAAATTCGCTGGCAAGAAAAATAAATTATCCCTTGAGACAGAGTTAAACCACCTGGATACTATGTAGCACAATCCCTAGGCAATGATATGTCGTTTTGTTTTATTAGGTTAGGGTTCAAAGAGAGTTATCTGCTCGGTTTAGCACCCATTCAAACATCGATTCAAGACTGGGTTGAAGTGATATCGCATCTTTAGTAAGCGTATATTCGACTGTAGCTGGTACGGTCGCATAAGCCGTGCGGGTGACCAGCCCATTAGCCTCAAGTTCACCCAATCGTCTTGCAACAGTGGTCGACGAAGAGTCAACTCTTTTCTTGATTTCAGAGAAGCGCATCGGAGCAGGATCACAATTCATAATGTAGAGAATATTGAGCATTTTCGACTTTGAAAGTAAAACCAGTAACTCATCAACATGGCTTCGAGCCGATTCACACATTGATTCTATGCGCTGTGACTGTGCTTGAGACATAAAACATCTGAGGTATCATTTTGTTATTAAGGAACAGGTTACAACATTGTTACAAAAGAACACCTCTGGGACTTTTTGATTTACATACAGAAGTCTGAAGGAGAGGTTATGATGACACATCCAAATGGCAAAACAATGAATATTATCGGTTTCTCAAAGTACGGCAAACCCACTCAATTGAAGAAAATAAGTGTACCTTATCCTCACGGTTTTGATGCATCAAACAACATCGTGATTAAAGTTCACGCATCTGCAATCAATCCAGTCGACAAAGCTCTACTCTCAGGCGATCTGAAAATGGTTCGACCCGTTGCTGACTTTCCTCATGTCATTTGCTATGATGTTGCTGGTGTTGTTGAAGAAGCGGACCTTGAAGGTGAATTCTCTGTAGGAGAACCGGTTTTTACTCGGCTTTTTGGAAACGAAAATGATGGAAAGAATACCCCTTGGTACAGAGGTGCAATGGCAGAATATTGCGTTGCAGATACTGCGAATGTGGTGGCGAAGCCCGACAATCTTACGTTTGAAGAAGCAGCATCAATTCCACTTGTTGGCATGACTGCACTTCAGGTTCTCAAATCCTCAGGGCTCAAGGAAGGCGATTCAATTTTCATTTCAGGGGGAGCTGGAGGCGTTGGCACAATGGCAATTCAATTAGCAAAGCACGTGTTCAAGGCTGGCCTCGTTGTCACGACTGCATCCAAAGGTGAGAAAGAAAAATTGTGCAAGAGCATCGGAGCAGATGTCGTTTTGGATTACAAGAACACCAAGTTTGAAGACGTCTATGGGGGCAGTAGTGCTGAGAAATTTGACGTGTGTTTTGATACGACGGCTGAGAGTCTCAAGATGGCGAAGATTGTCAAAAAAGGCGGCCAAATTATGACCATTGCAGGAATGCCCACCCTCGAGGAGATACGCCGAATAGGTGGAACAGCCTGGATTCTCAAACTCTTCTTGAAGCGGAAGGTAAAGCGAAAGGAGTACAAAGCCGCTCAATCTATGAACGCAAACTGGCACTATCTCTTTCTTTCACCAAGTCATGAAGACCTCTCAACGCTTGGAAAACATTTCGAAAGCGGTGTGATTAAGCCTGTGCTTGACGGTGTTTGGGATTTCCATTCAGAGGACAAAGAAGCGGGTTGGCAAGGGGCTTTCAATCGCTCTTTTTCTGGTCATGCAAAGGGTAAATGTGTAGTGAAAATTATATCATAAGCATACATTAAACATATTGTAAGACCCTCTCCATACCCTCATGTGAAACGGGTATTGAGAGGGGAGCGATAAATCTGATAATCAACAGAATGAAAAAGAGATTGTTGAGCTAAGTACCTTAATAGTGAGTTGATGTTCAACAAATTAATGGATCTTGATTTGTGGGTGCTAAATTTCCTGACCAGTAAAGGATTGGAACTAGAGATGGCCCATTATGTCTTGCTGGGCATTGGTTCGATTTTTCTTTTACTGGTTTGTTTATTGGGTAATTTTGTGACAAAGAAGTTCATCGTTCAAGGCATTCGAAAGTTAATTGAAAATTCTGAAAACGATTGGGATGATATATTATTAGAAAAAAAAGTTTTTCATTCTTTATCTGCTCTGGTGCCGTTGATTTTTATCCAATACCTCTCAGTTCCAATTCTTTCGCATTTCTCTTTCTTGATTCCGTTTGTTCACATTGTTGTAAAGGTATCAATGGTATTGGTAATAGCGTCTGTTATGGTTAAGACGCTAAAAACCTTGGATGAGGTCAGTAAAAGAGTCCCTTATTTCAAAGACAAGCCGATTGGGAGCTATGTTCAGCTTGCTAATATCATGATTTATGTGGTGGCTGCAATTTTAATTTCTGCAGCTATTCTGAACAGGGATCCATTTGCGTTGTTGGGTGCTTTAGGTGCTTTAACGGCTGTGCTCATGTTGGTTTTTAAGGATACTATTCTGGGTTTAGTAGCAAGTATTCAGCTTTCGTCGCACGATATGGTTCGTGTGGGAGATTGGGTTTCCATGCCGAAGTACGAAACTGATGGAGATGTTTTAGAAATTACTTTGAATACGGTTAAAATTCAAAACTGGGACAAAACAATTTCCACTATTCCAACTTATGCTTTCATTTCGGGCTCTTTTAAGAATTGGAGAGGGATGACGGATTCTAAAGGGAGACGGATTAAGAGGTCACTCAACATCAACATGACGAGCATCAGGTTTTGTACGGATGAAGAAATCGATCAATACAAAAGTGTTGAGTTGCTGGAGGATTATATTGAATCTATTCAGAGCGAAATAGCATCTCACAACGACACTAATACACATGACAAATCATCTTTTCTGAATGGACGAAACCTCACCAACATTGGACTATTCAGGCAGTATGCGCATCAGTATTTGTTGGCCAATGAAAACCTAAGAATGGATTTGACCTTGATGGTTAGACAGTTGGAACCAACAGAAAATGGTTTGCCTTTAGAGATTTATTGCTTTAGTAACAATATTGAATGGGTGGAGTATGAAGAGATTCAAGCTGATATATTCGATCATCTTTTATCATCAATATCTAATTTCGATCTAGAAATCTTTCAGAATCCTACAGGGAAATTCGGGAGTTAAGATTCCTTTACCTACAGGGTAGGGATTGAAAGGACGGGCTGCTAACCCATTGATTGGTCTGTTAATTGATATCAGAATGGCCATAATGTATCCATCCAACCTGACAAGTAAGCTGTCAGTAAGGCAATCATTATCATTGCCTCTTTCCATCCTGGCCCCCAGTGATAGAGCCATTTCATAAATCCGTTATGCAATAATTTATCTAAAAAATTAGATGGGGGTGAGTTGGGCATAATCAACTTACTTGGTAATGAATAATAATCTTTATGAAGGGTAAACTAGAGTATGGTCCTCTGGATTAATATTCTGTTTTTTTAAATAATCGATTAACTCTCGAATCATAGGATGTCTCGTTAGCCCCATTGATTTGTCTGTTAATCGATTATGCTAAGCTTTGATTCTCTAATTTAACGCTAGAAATTGATTCAGTTATTCCCGAGTGTATAGTTTGTATTTTGGTAAATGTATCAGTTGGTGGAGAAGTCGTCTAAATTCCAATGAAAGTACCATCCAAAATACCATTGCTAGGCGACCAATGAACATATTCAATATGGCCAAAAATCCGGGCATAGCGCTTCTTTTGAACCCCGCTGTTCCCAACGCTGATTGAAGGCGAACATCGCGAGTGTATGCAAAAAGTCGTCCACTACCGCATAGCTTTAGCAATTCATGTGACATCCCTTTGCCTCGGTGTGCTGGATCGATTACGAAGCTGTTTATTTCATATCCATTCCATCTGTTTGACTTTATTGCATGAGCAATTGGGTTGCCCTCTTCGTCACTGATAAATATAGTATTTTCATTGATTTTAGCGAGAGATGGAGGTCGAAGGTCTAATTCTTGGAGGAACATTTTCTTCAGCCAATCTAGAGACTCCATTATTTATCCAGTAGGGCTTTTACCTTTCATTTATTCCCTTCATCACTAGATTCTGACGGGACTCTCTGACTGATCATTGATTCGGGATAAAGTCGTGTACCTTGCATCATAGGGCCTCCTCTGAGTCAAGGACGTAGCATAGGGTAGGTGTTTTAACGAATTTGACGATTACAATTTTCTTATTCGCAATCCTTTACGCTTCACCCTGGTCGATTAATGCCGAAGCGTGAGTTGTTGAAAATCACCGATAAACCGTTCCGGGAAAAAGGGAAGCATTTGGATACGACACGCTGTTGTGGCCACAATCTCATTCGTAATTTATTTTTATTTTCTTCAAGCCCGTTCAAACTGGGACCCCGAAATGGCTCGCTGGAAAGCAGTTGGAGATGCTGCATTCATTCTGTTGTGGACTTCAATGATAATTGGGCCATTGGTGAATGTAAAATCTGAAACAAAAATTCTACTCATTTGGCGCCGACAAATTTCTGTCTGGGCTGGACTTCTGATGGCTCTGCATGGGTACCTAATTTGGGATGGTTGGGCACGGTGGACATTGGACGGCTTACTCGGTTATTCCGAACTCCCTGAGGTGGAGGGAATTGTTCTAATGGATCCGGGTTTCGGTCTTGCAAATATCATGGGAGTTGTCGCCTTATCCATGACCTTGATTCTGCTGGCGATTTCTAGTGATTGGGCAATGAATTACCTAGGTGCTGGCAGTTGGAAGAGATTGCAAAATCTATCACATACAATCTGGGTTCTTGTTTGCATCCATTTATCCTATTTCGTTTTTATTCACTATGACTTGTCATTGAAATCATTAGTTTTTCAAAAACAAATTCCAGAAGAAAACCAGTTCGCAATGCTATTTCTTATCCTTATATTTATTCAAGTGAGTCTTTCCATGTGGGCATTTATATCAACCGTACGGTCAAAAAAGACATAAACTATTCCATCAATTAATTTGATTAAGGATTCATTTCTTCTAATGAAGATGGTAAGATAATGATTTCAGATTGATTAGAGGTTTGGGAAACACAAACCATGGGCATTTCAGAAAGGCCGACTCCTTACTGTTCAGCGTAATAGGTGATAGCACCACCCCTATGGGGAATGTAATAGAAAGGTGACGGATACTAGAATTGTTTTGTCGACAAACTCTAATGGCTGTTTTGTGTTTGGATTAATGGTTTGAAACTCCATAATATTAGTAACATCATTAGCCCAAGTATCCATTCAAGTGTTGTGAACAGAGCAAACCAACCAGGGTTATCTCCCATTTCAGACATGAAAATGACTTCGGGGTGCATTCTATGTGCAACTTCGTGACTAATATGGAATGCAATAGTTATGATTATCGAAAGGGAGGGGAGCCAGTACCCACCGAGGACACGGGGGCTATCACCGGATTTTTTCGACCATAATACGATAAAAAATGAAGCAAAAGAGGCGCTGGTAAAAACGAATATCGCTCCGACTAGATGGAGTGAGGGGTAATTGTTTGATGAAAACGAGCCAGTCATTGCAATTCCAATGGCCCATACAAATAAAAAGAATGTACCTATTCTACGAATGTTGGGATGCGAATCGTTCTCCAACTGCCAGAAATATATCCCAATAAGAATCATCAATATACTGGAAATCATCGTTCCTATTGTAAAAAAATAGGACCCAGGGGCTTTGGTTCCAAGATCAGAAATCATGAACCATGGGCCATTCCATTCACTTTGTAACACACGAATCAAGACTGGAATCAGTGTTGAGAGAATCAAACTTAGCAGTAATGCCTTGTGAATCAAATTGATTCTAGAGGCAAACATCAAGATCCCTCATTCGGCACAAGCTGGTAGCAACCATTCCTATTCCTCTGTGAGGCATGGTTTTCTGTAAGGGAGGTACTAATTAGACTTATCACAAATTAAATTGAAGAAAGGAAGGGGATTCTTATTTCCGTGCAGTTTGATTCTTCTTGTAGAAATGTAGAGGGTACCCTATGGTGTAATACAAACAATAGGGGTACCAATTGAATCAGATTTCTGAACGATTGGAAGTATGACAAAAACAATTCACTAAATGGTCGTCAACCAGTCCTGCGGCCTGCATCATCGCATAGCATGTAGTCGGCCCGATAAAACTGAATCCCATTTTTTTCAAAGTCTTACTCATCAGGGTACTTATTTCAGTAACTGCCACTATCTCTTCCATGGTTTTCCGTTGATTGATAATTGGTGTCCCATCGACAAAACCCCAAAGAAAGTCGCTAAAAGCATCCTCATCCGCACCAAAATGTTCCACAAATACCCTCGCGTTATTAATTGCTGAAATAATCTTCGCACGATTGCGAATAATACCCGCATCACCCATCAGCCTCTCGATATCATTCTCATCATAGACGGCTACTTTAGCAGGGTCAAATCCATCGAAAAGTCGTCGGTAATTCTCTCGCTTTTTGAGAATAGTAATCCATGAAAGCCCGGCCTGAGCGCCTTCGAGAATAATTTTCTCAAATAGCCGGCGGCCATCTCGATTCGGCCTCCCCCATTCTTTATCGTGGTATGCAATGTAAAGAGGATCTTTTGTCGACCACTCACAACGAACTAGTTCCGTCATATATTATCCTGTAATGTAGAGTATTATGAACTTAAGTCTGGATTAAGTGTTTAACAGACAAATCAATGTGTTTCTACTTAGATTCATGAGTTAGTAATTACTGAATATTAGGGTTTGCAGTCCGCCATTTCAGAGGCTAGGGTTATTGATGCCTTGCCATCAAAGGTCCAAGGAGTAGTGTTTAACCCCTGACTCTTCAACCCATCCCAGTGTTTTGTAAAGCGATTGAGCACGTACATTGTCCTCGGTAGTTTCGAGAATCATTCCCCCGCAATTAGAGGCTCTTGCCTCTACGACAGTGGATTCTATGAGTTGCTTCGCAACACCCTTCTGCCGATG
>Ga0302118_10001125_pt1 | contig 13127 bp, 10 predicted proteins | sample AG5_331_MG_FD_203126 | JGI IMG/M metagenome (GOLD analysis project Ga0302118, IMG submission 203126) | Marine microbial communities from Western Arctic Ocean, Canada - AG5_33.1 | ecosystem: Environmental > Aquatic > Marine > Oceanic | place: Canada: Western Arctic Ocean | collected 2017-10-01 | reverse complement strand
TTAATGCTTTTATCACTAACGCTGATTCGCGGTATTTCTGTCCCGTTGCAAGAATCGACTCTTTTTATGAAAATGCTCGCCAGCTTGTCATCAGAACCATTGATTGCTATTTTATTTGCTGCAATCATCACTTTTGCCCTGCACTCTAGTATTGTCATGATTCTTCTATTGGTGGGCTTGGTCTCCGTGGGCATCCTGACATCAGAGGCGGGCTTGTTGTTTGTGCTGGGTGCCAATATAGGCAGTTCGTTCATTCCTGTTTATGCATTTCGTAATGATGATAATTCAAAACGAGTTGCACCATTTGGTAACCTTTTATTGCGTGGCGTTGGTGCTTTGGTGTTGGTTCCTTTTGTACCTTACTTTAATAACTGGCTTACGGAGTTAGGTGGTTCACTTGGATTTCAATTGGTTATTTTTCATTTTGCCTTCAACTTTATTGTTGCAGCTATAGGCCTAAGCCTGCTTAAACCGCTAATTTCATGGATAGAGGCATTTTTTCCGCAAAAGCTAGATCAGAATACAATTTCACCAAAATTCTTAGTTAAAGACGATGATTTTGCGCCTATGGCGGCATTGTCAAATGTCGTTCGAGATACCTTGACGATGGGCGAGTTATTAGAGGATATGCTCAAAGAGTTTCATTTAGCCTTAACCAAGCATCAGGATAAATTTGAAAAAAAAATGCATCAAAGTGAAGATCTAATTGATGATTTTCATGAGCAAATTAGAGACTATTTATTGGAATTAAATGCTCGCGAAATGAGCGATACGGAGCGATCTCATTGTTCTGATTTACTCATGTTTATTGAAAACTTAGAACATGCGAGTGATACGCTAGATCGCTCTATGGTTAAGCTCATCAAGCAAAAGCAAAATCAATCCATTGTTTTTAATGCCAACGAACTTGAGGCGCTTGACGCTTGTATGAATCTGGTATTTAAGGTGATACCGCTTTCTTTCCAGCTTATCATGAGTTGGGATTTAAACAGTGCTCGAGCCCTTGTTAGCGCCGAGCACCATTTTATTGAGGTTCATCAACGATACCTCCATACTCAAATGAACTCTTTGAGAGGGCGCAAGAATGTTAATCCTGTTGCGCAGTCGCTATTTATCGATTTGATGCGCGACATTAGGCGCCTGCATTCACATTACACCGCCACTGCCTTCCCTGTTTTAAACCGTACTGGCGAATTGCGATCGGCCGATTCAAATGTCCTGGATGCGCTTAAATCAACCCACTTGCAGTAATTATTTAACGCCTCAATAAACTATAATGAATACTCAATATAGTTAACCACTTACTGGTTATTTCTGCATAATACTAGCTATTACTAAATACTTGCCAGAACTGGGGGGGTAATGTTTGAGCTAAAAGAGTATTTGAAGTTTCCCCCTCGCAACTCAGTAATGTTGTTGCCACGGATCGATATGTCCATTTTAAGAGAGGGTGGGGTCGAGGCTTTAAAACTAGTAGGACAGCAACTTTACAGTGCTTTTTATCACGTCGGTTTTGCAACCTTGGTTAATCATAATGTTGAAAATAGCGACATTCAACAAATGTTTAAGCAGTCAAAAAAACTATTCGAATTACCAGATACAGATAAACTTAAGATGGCTTACACCACCACCGCTCGTAACCGGGGCTATATTGGCTTTGAGCAGGAGACACTTGAGGGTACAGGTACAGCCTTGAGTAGGGATGCTGCGGTTGTTATGAGGCCGCCAGCAGATGCTAAAGAATCGTTCGATATAGCTGGCGAACACGACTCTTTGTATGCTGATATTTGGCCAGCGAGCCTTGTGCCAGAGTTTAAGCAGGCAGTTGTTGGCTTGCGATCAGAGCTTGACACTCTGCATGGGGTCATTATGCAATCCATTGCGCTTAATCTGGATCTCGAGAGAGATTATTTTGTGCCATATTTTGAGAACCGAGAGTATAGCCTGCGATTGAATCATTACCCACAAATAAGTGCCGATGCAATTTCACAAAAAGGCCAAAAGCGCGCTGGTACTCATACTGATTACAATCAGATGACCTTGTTATTGCAAGATCAAGTAGGTGGACTGCAAGTGCTTGATTCTAGCAACCGCTGGGTTGATGTTAAACCTGAACCGGGTGCAATTATTGTCAATAAGTGTGATTTAATGGAGCGTTGGTCTAATGGCTTGTTTCGCTCGACTGTGTATCGTGTAATGGCGCCTAAAAATCACAACAGCGAGTTACCGAAACGTTATTCCATGGCGTACTTTGTCAAGCCAAACCGGCGCTCGATCATTTCCTGTCTACCAAGCTGTCAATCTGAAAGTTTACCGGCCCAGTATCCAGCGCTTGAGTGTTTTGATTATGTTGATGTGGCATTTAAAAAAGCCGGCAACGAAAACATTGCTGCAAGGGGTTCTTTTACAGGCACTTAGAAGCACTCGATTTAGATTATTTTTCTCAATTTTTTAACATCCAACGCAGAGCAACATGAAAATTTCAACACTTGATGTCCATATCGTCACAGTACCAAAGCCGTATATAGGTGGCATGTACTGGATCTTTGTTTCTCTTAAAACCGAGTGTGGTATTGAAGGTGTTGGTGAAGTTTATTCCGCGACCTTTCATCCCAGCGTAATGAAAGCTGCGATTGAGGACGCCTTTGATCGCTATCTTAAAGGGCACGATCCGCACCACGTGGAGCGCTTTTTTAGGGCGTGTTATTCCAGTGGCTTTACTCAGCGTACCGACCTCTCAATGATGGGTGTGTGTTCTGGGTTGGAAATGGCGTGTTGGGACATTATCGGTAAAGCGGCCAACAAGCCTGTGTATGAGTTAATTGGCGGCAAGGTCAATGAGAAGCTCCGTTCTTATACATATCTTTATCCCCAAAATAAAGCCGGTGAATACGATTATGAGGATGTTGACGTTGCCGTTGAAGCCGCTTTAATAAGTAAAGAAAAAGGCTTTACTGCCATTAAATTTGATCCCGCTGGCGACTACACTGAGTATTCAGGGCATCATTTGTCGATGTCACGACTCAAACATTGTGAGCAATATACTCGTAGAGTACGAGAGGTGGTCGGTGATAGCTGTGATTTGCTGATTGGCACACATGGCCAAATGACGCCAGCTTGCGCAATTCGCCTGGCAAAACGACTGGAACAATTCGACCCTCTATGGTTTGAAGAGCCTGTACCACCTGGTCAATCTGAGGCGATGGCGCAAGTTGCTCAAAAAACCAGCATTCCCATCGCTACCGGTGAGCGATTAAGTACTAAATACGAGTTTTTTGACGTGCTAAAAAATAAGGCGGCGGCCATCATTCAAATGAATTTAGGTCGAGTGGGTGGCATTATGGAGGCTAAGAAAATAGCCGCCATTGCAGAAGTTCATTATGCTCAAATCGCCCCACACCTTTATAACGGCCCCATTGGTGCTGCGGCCAGTATTCAATTAGCCTGCGCCACACCCAACTTTTTAATTCAAGAAAGCATTGGCACTTGGGATGGTTTTCATGCGGAAATATTACAAGAGCCAATAGCGTGGTCTAATGGCTACGTTATACCATCAAACAAGCCGGGTTTGGGTGTTGAGTTGAATATGGATGCGGTTAATTTCCACTCGCCTTATGGTGGCGATAAGTTGCACTTGTCGATGAATTCCAAGCCATACAATCTGGAATAGCAATCCTTGCATTTGATCGATGTCTAAACAAAATACCTTTGATTTTATTATTGTTGGCGCGGGTTCGGCAGGTTGTATTTTGGCCAATCGTCTCAGTGAATGCGCTAATTTTAGCGTTTTACTATTGGAAGATGGCGGCACTAACAAAAGCCCATGGATTGGCTTGCCGGCGGGTTTCTCTAAGACTTTTTATCACCCCAAGTACAACTATTGTTACTACACAGAGCCTCAAGCTCAAATGCACAATAGAAAAATATATACCCCAAGGGGCAGAGGCTTGGGCGGCTCTGGTGCTATTAACGCTATGGTTTATGTCAGAGGCCATAGGCAGGATTTTGACGATTGGCAGCGAGCGGGGGCACAAGGTTGGTCTTACGCTGATGTTCTGCCTTACTTCAAGAAAATAGAATCTCATCCACTCGGTGACAATATCTACCATTCATCCGAGGGCAATATCGGTATAACCCATATGGAAAAAGAGGCGCACCCAACGTGCCAAAACTTTATTTCAGCCTGCGTTGAAAATGGCATGAAGATCAACCGTGATTTTAACGGCGAAGAAATTTGTGGCGTGGGTGCATATGAAGCTAATATTAGTAAGGGACAGCGCGCGTCAAGCGCCAACACTTACTTAAAAAAAGCAAAAAATCGAAGAAATTTAACCATCAAAACAGACACAACCGTTAAGCAAATCTTGTTTGAAGGCAGCCGAGCTGTAGGCGTTGAAGCCGTGAGCAAGAACACATCGGTTCGCTACCACGCCAACAAAGAAGTGATACTTGCAGCTGGCGCCATTGATTCGCCAAAGTTATTACAATTGTCGGGTGTTGGCGATGCTGATAACCTTAAAAAACTGAGCATTACTGTTGTTAATAATTTGCCCGCTGTTGGGCAAAACTTGCAGGATCACGTTTACTCGGGTTATATATTTGAAACAAAGGTAGGGACACTGAACGATGATTTTAGGGGTTTTTATAATCAGGCTAAATTGGCTTTTCAGTACTTAACTACGCGAAGCGGACCTTTATCCATTAGTGTCAATCAAGCGGGTGGCTTTGTGAGCACCAGATTAAATACTGATAGACCTAATATTCAGCTTTACTTCAACCCGTTGTCTTACAAATACGACCCTAATACCAATGGCTTGGTGCGGCCGTTGCCGCATTCTGGAGTGATGCTCTCGTACAGCCCTTGCAGGCCGTGTAGTCGAGGAAGTGTCTCGCTTTCTAATTCTGAGTATCGCACCCCAGCAATAATCCAGCCAAATTATTTGTCGAGCGCTGAAGATGTGGACAACATTATACAGGGCGCTAGATTTGTCGCAAAATTGGCGCAATCTTGTGCTTTTGTCAGTATGTTGACGGACAGCATCAATAATGATCTGAGCGCTAAAAGCGATGATGATTTGCTCCAGCAATTTAAAGAACAAGGCGGTTCTATTTATCATTTGTGTGGCAGCTGTGCCATCGGCGTTAATGACAAGATCAGTGTTGTGGACGCCTCGCTCAAAGTCCATGGTTTAAAGGGCTTAAGAGTGATTGATGCTTCTGTTTTTCCGAATATTGTCTCGGGCAATATTAATGCTGCGACGATGATGGTCGCGGAAAAGGGCGCGGCTCATATTATTCAGGATTACAAATAATTGGACGAGTTTATTAATGAATCCTTTACCCTTACCGAACTCGAAGTATGCATAGGCAGATTTCCAGCAGCAAGATGTTAGCTGAAGCTCTTTTTAGTGTGAGAACAGCGAGATGGGCATTTAACAATAGAAATTATGATTTAAAAAGCCTGTGGCTGTTGGCTCTATCAAATCCAGATTCGGTTAAGCGACTTGAATCTGATGAAAGTTGGCGTATTTATCACACAGACCTCATCTAGGATGGTGGTGAAAGGCTGTGTCGATTATTTTGAGAGCCAAAGACATCGTCACTAATCACTAAGGAAACTCAATCAAATGGTTTAAGAGGCGATTATTCAGAGTATAAAATCAATCAATAACGGGAAGTTCTAATAATATGTCGGCTAAGCTAATTCATTCAAATCAATTTATATTCAAACTCAACCTTTGTAAATCTGGCTTGTCAGAAAGACGAAGCTTGCCTTTTGAGTGTTACTGGGAAAAATCAATCCTTAGGCAAGAAGTTGATGGCATTTTTTCCAACCAATGGATTGGATTAGGCCGTGCCGATAGATTGCCTAATGTAGGAGAATATGAGACGCTTGAATTTTGCGGCCAATCGTTATTTTTAATTCGAGATCAGCAGCACATTTTACGACTTTACGCCAACACTTGTCGACATCGAGGCGCACAATTGCTACAAGAGGAAGGGCAGTGTCTGGCAATCAGTTGCCCTTTTCACGGCTGGACGTACACGCTTGACGGTTGCTTGAAAGGCGCTAAAACAATGTCAGAAAATGATCGTTTCGATTTTTCAGAGTACTCTTTATTCGAGTATAAGTTGGAAGAACTGAGTGGTTTTCTGTTTGCTTTTCTGGGCGATACAGCGCCAAGTCTGGAGCGCCAATTAGTTGATTTTAAAAAGTTGCATATACCATGGTCTTTGGATTCGCTTGTAACCACACGACGTCAAGATTTTAATGTGAATTGCAACTGGAAAGCATTTTTAGATGTTTTTAATGAATACTATCATTTGGACTTTGTCCACCCAAGAAGTATTGGTAATTTATATCTTAAACCAGAGACTCAAGATAGTGCTGTCGGTGATTTTGCGAGTCAATTTGGTCGCACTACGGGTACAGGAGCGCTATTGGAAAGTGAGCAGCAAAGCGCCTTACCGATGATTGCTGGCTTGGAAGAACCATGGTCTTTAGGCGCGAGATACACCTGGGTTTTTCCCAATATGGCATTCGCAGCAGGCAAGGAGGGGCTATGGCTGTATGAAGCCTACCCAATCAACCCCAGTCGTTGCCATGTCAAGCAAAGTATTTGCTTTCCACAAAGCACGACGAAACTAGCTGACTTTGAGGAGAAGGCTCGAGCTTATTATCAGCGACTTGATGCTGCGATGGATGAAGATATAATAGCGCTAGAGAATCAGCAACTTGGGCTGCGAAACTCGCCCCCACTCCAGGGTCGATTCTCCGAGTTAATGGAGGCAAACGTCGCCTCTTTTGCGTATTGGTATGCCACCAAGTTAACCAATGCGTAAAACTATCCATATTTTTTTGAGATTTTGGTAATGCTTCGCCAGGTGATAGCTGTTATCGCCTAGGGCGATATAAACCGAAAGCTAAGTCGGGCAGGTCTGCACAAATCTAGTGAAAGCAGCCATCGATGTAACAATCGCAGGCTGTAATAGCGGATTTGGCGGTGATGTCATTTTTTTTCATCGCAATATTCATCCACAAACCATCAAGTAATGTTAGAAGCCCTAGAGTTGCTTGCTTTTCACTAACCCTCATGCAATGTGTTGCATTGGCTTCAGTAAAAAGGTTGAGGTAGGTGTTAAAGAGGTCGTTGTTATGCGTTTTAATTACCTGATGAAACCCTGTCGTGTAGGTGCTTGCACTGGTGAAAGCTTGCCATGCAGCAAGGTTTTCCCAGCTAAAATTTGGCGCCTGAAAACTAGCGGCAGCGCATCGGTAAATACGCGCTATTGCGCTCAGTTCACACGAATCAACGATGGTTTGTTTGATGGTGCTAGCGTCTTCAAAAATATGAGCAAAGCTTGCAGTGAGTAAGTCTTCTTTACTATTAAAGTAGTGCGCACTCATGCCTCTTGAGGCGCCAGCTTCGGCGCATATTTTGGCAATGGTTGCACCCTCAACTCCGAGGGTAGCAATGGTGGTAATCGTTGCACGCAGTAAACTTTTGTTACGGTAGTCACGATTTTCACTTTGATTTCTTGGTTTTGTCACAGCTAACAGTGGCTATTATTCTGTGTTTATTATAAATGCTTTTCATAATTATGTTAGTCAACATAATTATGTTGACTAACATAATTACTTAGTATATTATTTATTGTTTTAAATAACATGTACAAGCTATCAAAACTAACAAAGAGAGGATTATATGAAAGTTGGATTTATTGGTTTGGGCAATGCGGGCGGCAAGCTAGCAGGCAGCTTATTGCGTAACGGCTACGATCTTACTGTGAGAGATTTAAACAATATTTTTGTTGATAACTTTATCTCACGCGGCGCAAAAAGCGCCAACTCAGCTAAAGAAATGGCCGAGGGCTGTGATGTCATTATTACCTGCTTGCCATCTCCACAGGTATGCTCTGAGGTGATGGAGGGCACTGACGGTGTTTTGGCTGGTATCAGCAAAGGTAAAATTTGGCTGGAAATGAGCACCACTGATGAGGTTGAAATACGGCGTATTGGCGCTCTTATAGAGACCAAAGGGGCAAGACCAGTTGACTGCCCAGTTTCGGGCGGTTGTCATAGGGCGGGTACCGGTAATATTTCAATTTTTGCTGGCTGCACGCGCGAAACCTTTGAAATGGCTTTGCCAATATTAACGACGATGGGCCGCCGTATTCTACATACGGGTGGACTTGGTTCTGCCTCCATCCTTAAAGTAATGACGAACTATCTGGCCACGGTGAATTTGGCGTCCATTGCCGAAGCTCTGACCACGATGAAATTAATCGGCATGGACATGAATGTGACTTATGAAGCAATCAAAGCCTCATCTGGAAACTCTTTTGTCCATGAAACAGAATCACAAGTGATACTAAATGGCTCTAGAGATATTAGCTTCACTATGGATCTTGTTTCCAAGGACGTGGGAATATTTAACGAGCTAGCGCAACGGCAAGGACTGGATTTAGAAATTGCCCCCCTCATAGTTGATATTTTCAAGGATGGTGAGAGGCGTTTTGGTTCGCGCGAACTTTCTCCCAATATTATTAAAAGGCTAGAGGAGGCTGCAAGCGTCGAGGTGTTGGGGTGTGGCTTCCCAGCAGAGATGATTGATTATGAGGTAGAAGAGCCAGGTTATGAAGTTGTAATTCCAGACAGGAAAGATATTTAACGAGATAAAAATGAGTATTCAAGCTGAAGCAATTATTGACTTAAAATCCTATCCCATTGATCGACCTGAGAGCGACAAATATCGCTTAATAGTTGACGGTGTTAAGGAGGGACTTGATGAAGATGGTTGTGTGGTTTTACCTAATTTCCTCAGCGATATCGGCTTGAACGTTTTGGTGGCGGAGTCTGAAAAGAGAAAATCACAAGCGTATTATTCAGAATCAAAAAAATGCAATATTTACTTAGGAAATGGAAATCCAAACGTTGCAGACAGTCACCCACAGAATATCTTTATGGAGCGTTCAAACGGTTTTATTACGGCCGATCTTTTGGGTGAAAGAACTTGCGCTCATGCCTTATATTACTGGCCTCCGTTAAGAGAGTTTCTGGCGGCTTGTTTGAACAAGAAGCAGCTTCATATTTATGCAGACCCCATCTCCAATATGATTGTTAATCTCTGCAGGCCTCAGCAAACTTTCAACTGGCACTTTGATACCAATGAATTTACCATTACTTTTTTGTTGAAAGGTGCTGAATCTGGAGGGTACTTCGAGTATGTTCCGGGTTTGCGGAGAAAAAATGATGAGTGTTTTGATGAAGTTAAAAAGGTTTTAGCTGGTGATCGTTCAAGAGTAAAGCGCCTAGACTTGCGAGAGGGTGATTTGCAGTTTTTTTTTGGTCGATATTCACTGCATCAGGTGACACATAATACTGGCAGTTCAGACCGCCTGCTGCTAATTCAATCATTTAGTGAAATACCTGGCGTTATTGGCAACCCTTCTCGGGTTAAAGATTTGTACGGAAAAACTACCTCGGCTCATAAACACAGAATGAATGATAGATCGAGAAGTGACCAGCTATTAGATTGATTTTTTTACCATTCAGTTTAATAGAAACGACCCATCCGATTCCTTTGAGGGCTGTCGTTATTATGGCAAAATAACCTGCTGTCATTAATTTAAGTTGCAACAAATGAAGATCAATCTATCTCCTGATTTTAATCCACAAAATATTGAACAAAGTATTGCCGAACTCACTGAAAAGGCCTTGTTTCAAGCCAATATTGCAAGTGAAGGCACTGATTGGTCAGGTGTGGTTGAGCCGTTAGATCAAATTGAACATGAGTTAGGTCAAAAAATGAGCGTTAATTCTCATTTGAACTCGGTAATATTTAGTAATAAATTTAACACTGAGTATGAAAAAACATTGCCTTTAATTTCCAATTATTACAGTGAAATAGGCGCTAATAAGAATCTTTATTGTGCCTTTCAAAGGTTACTTGATACTGAATTAAGTATTGAGCAGCAGCATATTGTGAAGAAGTCTATCCAAGGATTTGAGCTTTCTGGTGTTGGCTTGGAAGGTGTAAAGTCAGAGCGCTTCAAAGTGATACAAGAAGAATTGAGTTTACTCAGTAATCAATTTTCGAAAAATGTATTGCAATCAACGAATGAGTGGAAAAAATCAGTCAATCTCGATGAACTGAAGGGTTATTCTGAGACCGAATTAGAAAAAGTAAGAGTGGAGGGTGGTTATTGTTTAAGTCTTCAAATCCCAGTTTATATTGATGTGATGACTTATGTGGATAATGCTTCCCTTAGGGAGGAAGTATATCGAGCCTACATTTCGCGGGCCTCAGATGTTGGTCATACTTCGGTAGACTTTGATAATCAACAAGTAATGAAAGATATCTTGGTCTTGAGAGACGAACTTGCACACTTACTCGGTTTTTCCAATTACTCTGCGTTGTCCATCGAATCAAAAATGGTTGATTCAACTGCACAAGTTATTGACTTTTTAGATGAACTTGTTTCTTGCTCTAAGGCTCAGGCGACTGTTGAGTTGGAAGAATTGAAGTTTTTCGCAGGGCGTGAATTAATGCCCTGGGATTTAATGTATTATTCTGAGCAATTCAAGCAACAGAAATTTGGTTATAGGCGTTCTGATTTAACGCCGTATTTTCCAGAGCAAAGCGTTCTCGAAGGTTTATTCTCTACTATTGAAAAGCTTTATGGTATTTGTATCACGCAAGTATCAGAAACGACTTATCATGACGATGTGAAAGTACTCGATCTTGCCGATAACAACGGCTCGATTGGGCGAATCTATTTGGATGCTTACGCTAGACAAGACAAACGTGGTGGTGCTTGGATGTCTGACTATCAAGGCTTGTATAAAGACAACCTGCCTGTTGCCTTTGTGGTTTGTAACTTAAACGCTCCAACAGCAGGCAAGCCTGCGCTATTTGAATTCGATGAAATTGTTACTTTATTTCATGAATTTGGACATGCGCTACATCATGTATTGACAAAGGTGCCTTATCCGTGTGCTGCGGGAATTAGCGGTGTGCCATGGGATGCAGTGGAATTGCCAAGTCAATATATGGAGTTCTATTGTTACGAAAAAGATGTTGTTGAAAGTATTTCACAGCATTGGCAAACTGGTGAAAGCCTACCCGAAGATTTATACGATAAGGTGGTTGCATCAAAGAACTTTCAATCAGGTTTGCAAATGTTGCGTCAATGTGAATTCTCCCTGTGGGATATTCATACGCACATGTCGAGTGATGACACAAGTACTGTACTGGCAAAAGTGAGAGAGAAAACATCATTAATGCCAATTATTGACGAAAATCGATTTCTCAATGCTTTTTCACACATTTTTGCAGGCGGTTATGCCGCTGGCTATTTTAGCTATAAATGGGCCGAAGTCCTTGCGGCAGATTCCTTTGAATTTGTTAAGAAAAATGGTGGTATTGGCTCTGAGGCTTCTAAGAATTTTAGAGAGTGCATTCTCGAAGTTGGCGGCAGTCTTGATTTTATGCAGCAATATCAAAAATTTAGAGGTCAGAAGCCACAACTTGAGGGCTTGTTAAAGGCGTCAGGAATATCCGCTTAATCTCATAAAACAGTGGGTAAAATACGTACGAAATGATAGAAAAAGGCACGCATAAGAGTGATTAAATTTTTACTAGGTATGATTGTTGCATTGGCACTCATCGGTGGAGCTGTCAAGTTTGAGTCAAACGACGAAAGTTGGCAAATTATCATCCATAAAAAAGAAGCGTTTTATAGTATTCAAAATGGTGCTATTCGAATCTATAATTTCGTCGAAGAACTTATTTCAGGTGCTGAAGTCATTGAAACATCAACACTGATACTTGAGGAGTAGTCGGGCTAGTCTATTTTAGATAATACGATTGAGCCGTTAGTTCCACCAAATCCAAATGAATTTGAAATAGCATGGTTAATAGGCATTTCTCTTGCCTCATTTGCAGCATAGTCCAAATCACATTCTGGGTCTTGATTAAAGATATTTATCGTTGGCGGGGCCACTTGGTCCTTTATTGCCAGAGCTGTGAAAACAGCCTCAATTCCTCCAGCTGCACCCAATAGATGACCTGTCATTGATTTTGTAGAACTCATGACAATTTTATAAGCGTGCTTTCCGAGAGCCAACTTTGCAGCATCTGTTTCAGCCATATCACCTGCAGGAGTTGAGGTTCCGTGGGCGTTGATATAGTTAATTTTTTCTGGGTTTATGGATGCATTTTTAAGGGCATTGGTCATGCATCTTGCAGCACCTTCTCCGCCCTTTGAAGGTAGAGTCATATGATAAGCATCACCACTCATACCATAGCCAGAGACTTCTGCGTAAATCTTAGCGCCACGTTTTTTTGCGTGCTCAAATTCTTCAAGAACTACAACTCCAGCACCGTCACCTAGGACAAAGCCATCACGATCAACATCCCATGGTCGTGAAGCCGTTGTTGGGTCGTCATTGCGAGTTGAGAGTGCTCTTGCAGCAGCAAAGCCAGCCAATCCACAATTAGTAGTAGACATTTCCGTACCCCCTGCAATCATCACATCTGCATCGCCATACTCAATTAACCTTGAAGCATCGCCAATGTTATGCGTTCCTGTTGTACAAGCGGTAACAATGGCAAAGTTTGGGCCTTTAAGCCCGTACTTGATTGATAGGCTACCTGAAACCATATTAATAATAGAAGACGGAACAAAGAAAGGAGAAATACGCCTAGCGCCTTTTTCTCTAAACAAATCAGCTGTTTTCTCAATTGTATGTAGTCCACCAATACCGGCACCAATAGCAACACCGATGCGTTCAGCATTTTCTTCTGTAACCTCAATGCCACTGTCTTCAATTGCTTGAATGCCAGCTGCCATGCCGTAATGAATAAAAATATCCATTTTTTTAGCATCTTTAGGACTGATGTAATCACCAATATCAAAGTCCTTGATTGAGCCACCAAAAGTCACTGATTGACCTTCAGTATCTATGTTTGTTAGGGTGTTAATACCAGAAACCCCATTGAGGATATTATCCCAAGACTGTTTAACAGAATTTCCAACAGGACTAACTATACCTAGGCCGGTAACAACAACTCTTCTTTTACTCATAATGATATTTGACTGGTTTTTTTTCTAAAAAAAAGGCG
>Ga0302118_10001123_pt1 | contig 13132 bp, 5 predicted proteins | sample AG5_331_MG_FD_203126 | JGI IMG/M metagenome (GOLD analysis project Ga0302118, IMG submission 203126) | Marine microbial communities from Western Arctic Ocean, Canada - AG5_33.1 | ecosystem: Environmental > Aquatic > Marine > Oceanic | place: Canada: Western Arctic Ocean | collected 2017-10-01 | reverse complement strand
TAACCTTGGTGCCCCTGATAACCTTGATACCCCCGATACCCTTGGTAACCGAGGCCTTGGTGACCTTGGTGACCTTCATAACCTTGATAACCTTGATACCCTATGCCTGCGAAGCCTCCGTCGAGCCCCTGAGCTCCCTGTGGTCCTTGAGGGCCGTTTACTCCCCCGATAGCCGAACAAGGACCGCTGCAAACATTTAAAAATTTACGACATCTCTTACTATTATCCCATCTTATAGTAATCGCTCCGGTTGTACGATTAACCGAATGAATTATTGCGTCCAACCTAACACCATTGCTTAATCTACTAGAGGTAGCATGTTCTCCCACGGAGTCTATAGGGTAGTTACAATTACAACAATCTAAACTGCTATCGGGCTCAGGGGTAGTCCCGGTCGAGTTGGGAATCGGATAAGTAATCCCTTCGCCCTCCATACAGCATGACGATTCTGAGTCTTGTCCACAATGATCAGCCAAACACTCAAGCCAAGACATCCCCTCGGGGGGATTATCGCATTCACTGCATTTTCCGTTAGGGTCGCAATCCTCTACACAAATACATACTTGTTGCCCTTCGTTAAAGCAGCAATCATTTTTCCCTTCAGCGCAACAGTCTTTTTCGCTTACGATAGTAAAAGACACTTCAGAGTGTGGGTCAGCAGTCGTAGCGGTACTTTGCGCGTCGTAACTTATATCCGTATTCCAAGCCGTACCACCACTCTCACCATCGTTCCAGTTTACTATGACTGAAATGTATCGTCTGCCACCGGGAATTGTAACCTCATCTGTACCACTGCCGTTACCCTGAGTTCCATCATTATCGACGAAAGTAGTTGGCGCATGATCAGGCCAACTGGAGTTGCCCTGACTCCCGGGATTAGAGCCGCCCGTATATGAAAGCAGTATATCCGCATCAGCCGCAATCATATTACCCGTACCGGCCGTACCATTCCCTAATGATTTTTTATCACCGTTACCATCCGTCCTAGAAGTCCCGTCTGTAAAATCGTTTTCAGTATCATGATACACGACATGAATCCAATCCGGTTGACTCATGGGGTCAAATGTTATACTTAAGACGCCGGTTTCACATTCCTGATGAACACCTGACCCGAGCGTATCGTACGGTCCAAATACTAACGCTTCAGCATCGCTGCCACCAGCGGGCGCGCCAGATGATGTCGCGCATACAATAGGGGCAGAGGGCGGAGTAACTTCTATTGGTGATGACGCGCATTCACAGCTTCTGCACCCCGGGCTAGATTCTGAGTGACATTTATTTATCCTTGTCCTTCCTATTATATTTACATCTTCATAAAAAGCGACGCCCCTATGAACAACGTACGATGCCCCACTGCAATTAGCTGAGCTTTCGACATCTGTTTTAGCATTATGTCCACAATAAGTATCATTATGCAAAGCTGATTCTGCCCCACTCTCCCAAGTGATGTCACCCTCCAAATAAGGATACAGCGCGGCGATGGTTTCGACATCACCAGTTTTTATTTGAACCGGCTCAATCAAAGACTGCACTTCAATTATTTCGCCTAGCGCATATGGGGGCTCAATAGGACCCAAGCAACCCTGCCAATGATTATGACTATCTTTACATCTGACTTTTCCGTAACAATCTTGCCTAGCATTATCTTGACAGTTTGGTGGCTCAGGGGGCTGTAAGGCGCTTATGTCTAAATTTTCTGACCAAACCCATAGACCCACAGGTCTTAAAACGATATGGACGTCGCCAGTTTCCACGTCTCTTACTTTAATAATCCTACTAAAATACCTTGGACAATTAGCGCTCTCGAGCTCATAACCAGCGTCCGCATAAAGCCCCACGATCTCCATCCTTTTGTAAGGTTTACTCCCTAAATGCGTTGATCTCCAAAGTGATGACATAATTTATGGTGCGGCTGTTGTCGTGGTCGTCGCGCATAGAGCGCATGTGTTATGTAAACTTGCTATAGTGACAGTAGCTGACGTATCCGTTGTTCCCAGTAAATTCGTATAACAATTTCCATCGCTGCCCTTTATGGCTGTATTAAGGCCGGGACCACTGCCTTGTAATAAATTGCTGCTATCATGAAGGTAAACCCAAGCCTCCCCCCCTAAACAATTTATCGCTTTATAATACGTATAAGATAGTGCGGTAGTCGTCGTTGTCGGCGACGCGGTAGTCGTTGTAGCTGCTGGGGTCGTAGTCGTTGGTGCTGCAGTAGTAGTAGTGGTGGGCGCTGTCGTAGTCGTCGTAGTCGTTACTGGCGCGGGCTCTGAAATAGATATAGTTGCCTCGTCCACTGTTTGACTAGAAGCTGAATCAGCATACAGATTAGTAACTTTTAATTTTGCAGAAATTGCGTGCGCGTCACTCTTGTCTGTGTAAACAATCTTTATATAAAGCGGCACGCCATTCGCCACATTTACGGCTGAAGAGGCTTGATACATCCCCGGCCCATAATTAGCAAAATCATAAGTTGCATCTCCTTGATCTTGAGTTAACCCTTGACTTAAGAAGTTCACTGGAATAGACAGGGGATTTGTATCGGTGCCCACATCAAAACAATTCGTAAATTTTTTATCGTAAGTAGACGTTACAACCGTTCCTGAAGCGTCAGAAGTCACAGTCTGATCATAGTCTGAAAAGGTCACTGTCGGGGCGTTTTGAAAATAATTGCCCTGATTCCGCATAGCAACAGAGCTTATTGCGCCGGACGTGGCTGAGGCTGTCGCGGTAGCCAACTCATCGTACGGTCCGCCAGAAGAAAAAGTTACCCTAGGGTCTTGGTATCCAGCACCACCGCTAACCATCGCCACTCCAGTAGCCTCATAGAAAGCTCCGATGCTTCCCGAAACATGCTCTAAGCTCACTGTTGACGCTTGATCTACGTATCCAGAGTTAGTTGAACTCTGACTATCGTCTTTATAAACGGAGGAAGAAAATTTATATAAATATTCTTTCCCGGTTTGAGTATCGGTTGTGTTAAATAATTCTAAAGTATTAGTAGCGGTATAAATTGGTGCAGCATACAAATCTACGGAAAATGATTTACCAATCAGCCCAATGCTGGTGTCAAGATCCAATAGTATATTCGTAGAATCAATTCCCGTTGTAGAATTTGTCAAACCTATCGTCGTACTTCCTCCCGGAGCGATAGTTAAGGGCGCTGTAAAAGAATTTACCGTGAAGTAGCTTGCCGAAGTCCCTTTCAAGCTTGCGTTAAAGACATGCAACGTGGCGTCACTTGATTGATTGCTTACAGTTACGTTTACTATCCCTCCCTTAGTCATCGTAGCCGGAGCCTGACAGTCATAGGCGACCGAATCAGAATAAATTTTTAATGAAGTTGTAATTTGACAACCAGTCGTATTAATAAAAAACTGTTGCAGTTCAAAATTACTTTTAGTTGTGGCTCCTACGACAAAAGAGGACTCATTGTCTGTTATTTTATAGGAATAATGGGTAGAAGATATATCTCCTGATATTGTGAAGTTATTGTTTTCTCTATAGGAATAAACAATCTTATTATCGAAATCGAATACATTACCTTGTTCAAATCTATATTTTATAGTTGTCGTTCCGTCTGTAAACCCAAACTCACCCGACCCAGACAAATTATTAAGAGAGCAATCCTGTAGCAAAAAAGAAACATCTTTTTGCCCTGTCATTTTTCTAATATTTTGTCCTGAAAATATCATAATTATGGTAATATTGGCATATTGACACCCGAACCCGGATTCCCTCCGCCCGCAGCGTTCGGAGCGAAGCCTGCTCTTCCTTGCGTAGCCCTCGGTCCGACTTGCTGCATAAACACATCCCTCTTGGGCATCTTCGGAGTACGGCTAGCGAAAGTTAAGTCCGTGGATAGTCCCTCCCCGTCCATTACTACATTAAAATTTGTCATTCCTGAAGACGGGTTTAAAAAGGGCAACAAAGCGTCGAATTCTATTCCGTCAACTTTTACGTTTATAGTTTCTCCGGGCAAGTAGGCTGATTGATTCATCGAAGATAAAGCCGAATAGTAGCCGCTCATAGTTACCGGGACAGGGTGGCCGTTTATGATAAATTGTTGAGCGAGTCCCATTTCTGGTGGATTCATCTCCTGAGTTATATCGACATCGATGACCTTTGTTGACATAACGTTTCCAATGTTAACGCCCGGTGTGCCCATAATATCAATCGCCTTTGGGTATGTCCCTCTAAAGGTGACATCCGACTTCCAATATCCCAGATAATCACACCCGCCAGATCCGGGAGCGACGCCCCCTCCTACGGGAAATATAATCATGACAGAGCTACCCAAATGATTAACCTGAAACGCGTCTGCAGCGTAGCAATTAGGGCAAGATGGGCAAGAAGCAAACTTATGTAGCGGGTCTTCTATATCTGGGCATTCACAAAGAGCACTAGAGATGTCTTCCTCGCAATAAACCGTACAATCTTTAACGTTATCGCCGACCATCTCTAACCTGCGTCTTCTTGTGTTTTCGTAAGTTACAGCATTCACTTGTTGAATGATTCCTCCGACTTCCAAAACCTTCTGACTTGTGTTCGTGGTGGGATCAGTCAATATACATTTATCAAGTTTCGGAATAATCGCTACTCCCGGGAAATATCCTTCATTAATTTTAGTGGCGTTAAGAAAGAGTTGTTTGAAAAGAGGTAAGATTGACCTTAATTCTGACATGATCACTTGATCAGAATCAAACCTTGCGTAAATTGGCAAAAAATGCTCTATGTCAGACTGGGGAGATATATTACCCCAGTTATTAGTCTGACTAGTATCCAAAACCCATTTGTTTGCGAAAAGATTATCGACATGCTCTTGATGAGTACCCCACGCATTATCATCTAAAGAAAATATAGACGTTCCGTCTGGATCTGCCACACCTTGGGTGGCGGAAAAAGCCCCAGCATTAGCTCTCAAGATGTTCTGAAATGGGAAGGCTCCCTTTCCATAAAGCTTACTTTCTGGTAAAGTAGAAATATTGGCAACGTAGTCGTAATACTTGTGAACCGAGCCCCACCCCACAACATCCGGACATTCTCTATACGAAGGAGGAGGGTTTGTAATTCCCGGGGATCCGGTAAAACTCATCAGAGAGCTGTCCCACTGGTTCCCGTACCAATAAGCATATTTATTGTAAAATTCTGCGAGTTCAGCATCATAACTCTCCATGGCTCCTTGGTATGCCTCATTCCAAACGCCTATATAAACGTAATAATTGTCAGGGTTAGACCAGATTGGGTGCAGAAACGCATCGTCCGCCGAATCTGATCGAAACAATCTAACTATTCTTTCCTTATAAGAAAACTGCGCATTTGGGTCATCAGTTATCCCGTACTGTTGCTGTGCGCCTGCGGCCGGGGCCGGAATAAACCCTAAAGATGGCCAAGAATTTGCTGCGACTCCCGACGCGGCTGTCCTTGAGCTTAACCACAAGTTTCTTGCTTCTGGTTTATACTTTGCAAGAGCTACGCTTACTTGCATTTCATAGTCTGTTCTCCCTAAGTGGCCTGTGTTTCCTATGGCGTCTCGAATTGTGACAGGTTTACCAGCGACTGGAGTGTAAGACACCTGCTTCCTCGAAAAAGATTTTGCCGGTTTAATATTTTTTACTACCGGTTCCTGCCTAAAGGTGTTCTCTAAAGTCGTTGATTCGGAGTGCGACCTAATCAAGCTTCCCGCGCCAGAGCCGGAAGAGAATGCTCCCCCCGCTCCATATATAGCGCTTTTGATAGAGGCAAGACTCAGGGGCACAGTTAGATCCGTTCCCACGATTCTTAACATAGATACGGTTGGGTCAAGAGCAAAAGAAAAGCTAAAATCAGACGCCCAAGCGTTTAAAACTTCTCTAGCCGTCCCCGTATAAGAAGCCTGATAGAAAGGGCTCCTGTTGAACGCCGCTAAACTGGAAACGTCATATCCTAAAGCTCCCAAAACAGTAAGCAACTCATTGAAGTTGTATTCGACCTTGGGGATATCACAATTTCCATCGGTCCATTGTTCCATCCCTAATATAGCATACCCTCCATTGATCCCACCGGGGCCAGAGACAGATATAGCTCCACCAGCTGGAGTACCCCAGATCGTTTTTGTTACATTCCCGGTAATCGCGACCTGCCGTGGCCACAATGAATTACATTGAGTACAATTAACGGTAAATGGATAAGTAGCGCTAACAGGTATAGCTTCGCTCGTATTGTGCCTTCCCGTTAACCCTAAGAAAACCTTATCTAAAGCTACAGAATGATCCACGAAAGAAACGGATAAGGTTTTTGCTGCGGAAGCGCTATTAAAGTTATATTTATAAACATACATATTATAAAAGGACATAATGTTAGATCCTGTCCCAATTAGTATTGTTTTTCCGCCGCCAGCAGTGACATTAAGTTGAGGCGTAGCGTAAGCCCCGTTTTCACTTACAATATTTAAAGTTATTCTAGTTGGATCTGACACACTCCCCACATCGCAAGAGATGCTATATATTCCTCCCCCAAAAGCTACCCCCGGTAGCCCTCCGTCAACTGAAATACCTGATAGTGTTTTAAACATTTTTCAACCTTTCCCTCTCATAAATTACACTTTTTAAATTTTTTCATAAATTCCTTCAATTATATATTAAAATAAGAATCATTATTTTCATAAATAACTACTATTTTTTTGCTAATAACCGTGTTTGAATTACCTAAATCACAAGCATTATTTAAAAAATACTCTATACCCCTTAACTTTCTCAAGCCACCGACCCACAGCTGTTCGCTTATTAACGCCCCCATACCGGCCCCACAAATGTATGAATCAACCGTTCCGTAAGTTTTTGTATTTAGATCTGTATGCCTAGTGACCAAGGCCATTCTTCCGGCTGGTAAAGCTTGAAGTAAGTTTATGTCACTCCCCGAATCCTGATAGTCCTGACCATAGACCATTTTCATGCCATCTATGTATATATCTTTCCCAGCTTCTCCCGTTATGTTCGACCCTGATCCCTGAGCAGCGGAATCAGAGAAGGTCTCCAGACCGCCGTCGATTACGTCATAAGTCATAACGTCTCCTTGAGAATACATTAACGGAGAGGGGGTTGTCGTCGTTGTAGGTCCGATAGTCGTAGTCGCAGGCAATGTAGTGGTGGTTGTCACTAGCCCTGTATATTTATTAATATTTATTCCATCTCTAGTATAATCGACTCCTTTTTCCTGTAATTTTCCATTTAAGTAAACTAAAACTAATTTTTGATTATCATAATCTTCATCCAGTAGAAAAATGCCGGAGCCCTCTATAAGTTCTCCTTTTTTGGTTATATTTTTTGTATATGTATTGCTTGAATACATTTCGTAAGCAGCAGACGATTGAGGGGTCGTCAACAGGAAGCAGGTAGGAGCATACCCGCTTAGGTATGTATAGTCATAGGCTTTTGAGGCGGCGACCAGCTCCTCCACGTCCCTTGTCGAAGCGTTAGTGGATTGAGTGTAAACTACCTGAGTTTCGTATACGGGGGAAGTAACCGCTACCTTTTCGTATAGAGTTATGGTCGCTCCAGACTCATCCGTTATCGTCGTGGATTGATCCGTGTATCCGGTCGTTTCTGTTCCAACCTGAACTTGTTGGGTTGATTTACTCGCTACAGGATAGAAGCTTTGCGTAACAGTCTGATAACCCTCCTCAGTTATACTCGTTAGAAACAAAGCGTCAGACATCTCCTTTACTTGATCTTCAGATATGTAATCTGAAAAAAGTAAAAACTCATTTATCTTCCCCACAAACATTTGATTTAAGTCGGATGAAACAGGGATAGGTGATACCCCCCCTATGCACCATTTGGACCCAAGTTGAGCCCCCTCAGTAATGAATGATATTTTTTTAGTTTCTTTCGGGTCAAAGGGGTTATAAACATATATAGATATGCTTTTCAAATCATCAGATTTACATACAGCTACAATAGATTTTTCCTCTAAAGAATCTATAATAGTATAATTTCTCAAAGCCCCATTTACATCGTAGAACTCATAAAACAAATTCTTAGCCCCGTTGACTCCTAAATTAAAACCGCTTGCAGAAGTGCTACCTGCGCTGTTTAATAGTATGACTTTTTTAGTTGGGTCACTCGGACAAGAAGACGTTTCGAAATTTATAATTACGCTCCAACTTTCGTAGGTCACCTCTTTCGAAATCCTTATTAAATCAGTCCCGCTAAAAGTGCCCTGTCCGGTATTAGCTAAAGCGTTGTCGGTTGACCCCACCGACAAGCCCGGTAAGGGTTCACTCAGTAGCTTCATCATGGTTGACGGATCAAAAAAATGATCTTCGCCGTTAATGTAATTATTAAACAGCATAGAATGCTGGCTTACAGCGCTGTTATATTCCGTGGTCGACAACTGAGTGGGGTTGCCCCAGTTATACATCACCTTAGCCGTGGCAACGGGAATATTAGCGTTAGCCATCGCTTTAGTTAAAATGTCTTTAGTTAATTTCATTTTCTATAGATCAGAACGGAGGAGACGGAACGTTTCCGCCGATTCCTAAAACAATTAAAGGAGCGCCACCCCCCGTATAACTTCTCTGTTCCGTTTGAGAAACGGACACAGAACTATCCTCCTTAGTGTTCTTGTCTTCTGATAACGTATAATAGGTCCCAGCCATCCCGCTGAATAAACTATTTGATATGCTTACCGCGTCACTTCGCATAGAGGCGAACGCGTTGTCTGGATTAGTTATGGAAGTCAAGCTAACAGAAGTAGAAGCGGTCTCCCTAGTGGTAAACCCAAAATATTGCACGCTCCAATGTCCGTTTTCCGTAGAGGATGGATTCGCCTTCGCGTACGCCACGGGGGAAGTAACGCTCATGGCCCAATTCGCTTCGGAATACCCGGGGAAATTATCTTCATCGTTAAATGACGCGGAGAGCCTTAACGATCCCTTGCTTTCGTTTTTCGATACGAGCAAGCTATCCGTGACGCCAAGAGAGCCTGTCCCACCGACGATGGCTTGATAAACGGAAAAAGCAATTCCCCTCAAATAACCATCTAAATCCGTAGAGGCTATGAAGGAATCGACCTTACTATTTCTATTCGACAAATCCCCCCTGACTTGCAGCTCACCAGATACGCTTACTTTCGTTACTCCTGTTATGTAATCAGTATCAAGAGAAACTTCGTAATCAAAAAATCTACCATCATCGTCGAAGCAGGGGTTGTTGTCGAAAGAAGCTTTTACGGTTACTATTTTTTCGTTAACGCTTTCATCTACGGTAAAAGAACCTGCTTGGTTATGTAGGTTTAATACTCCGGAGATAGACGCTGCTTCTGCGTATATTACTGATTCGTTTTCTACAGCGTTCACTAGGTTAGCTGTAGTGGTCGCTTTCCCCCCTTTATATTGCACGGTTATCTCGACCTTTTCGAAGTCTTCATTTACAGAGCTTGACACGGACACTGAGGACCTTTTATACGTGTTGTTGTTCGCGCTTCCGTCTACTAAATAAGTTTTAGTTATTGAATAAGTACTGGTTAACCTATTAAAGGTTTCAACCTCTTCCATCTCCATGGCCTGCATGCCTGTCTTAAAGTGGGCTATAGCTGTAGGAACAATAGCTATCCTTGCCGTAACAAAGTCTATAGCGTTTTGCATTCCAGTTACTGACGAGGTACTGTCGTCTATACCCTGAGCGGAAACAGTATGAGATAGAGTAGTGCTTCCGTCTCTTTGCTCTTCCCCCTCAACCGTGTCCTTAGGATCCATAACTTGCACGCCAGTTAAATTTCCAGCCATTACACTAAAATCGTATTGCCGTAAAGTTACAGAATAGTTTAATTTGCCTACTTGGTTTTGCTGGGGAAAACTAACGGCATCAACAAAACAATTGTTATACGTTTGAGTGCCTCCACTCCCTACAACATCAAGAGTCTTGTTGTTAAGGCTAAATGTGGCAATTATATTGCTTCTTATGGTGTTTAAATTCCCCACTATGTCCTTAGAGACATTTCCGGTTAAAGTTATAGTATTAATATTTACCCATGTTCCGCCAAAATCATTAGGCTGATAGCTCACAGAAACATAAGGGGAATTAGTCCCCGTCCAAGGCGATTGTGCATTATATGTTACTGTCGTTGCCATCGTTTTATCTCGCTTGTAAGTATTGCGCCGTTGCGGTCAAAGTAACGGTTCTGTTAGAGCTAAAACTATAGTTGCATTCCGTTATGTAAATATCATTTTGGCCTAAGCTCAAATCCATGAACACATCTAAAATTTTATCTTTAGCTATGTTAGCCATATAGTTTATAGCTAAAATTGGCTTTACTCGTAAAGCTAACGTGTAAGGACAACTATCTCTATCTAAGCTCGCGGTGACTGACACCGTCCTGACCCCTAAGCTCGTTTGTCCGGAGTCATGGACCAATAACCCTATCGGGGCGATTGGGAACTCTTGCCTCATCCTTTCCGGCAGCTTATCGTTCCAATCTATTGATATTTTTTTAATAGTAGCCGCTTCCGCTGCGCTCCCGACTCCTGAAACGCTCGGATCACTAGTCCAAGATATGGAGTAGCTCAAATTTTTGCCATTAGGGTTATAGCTTAGAGTCCTCGAGGCGAGCTTAAATGTGAAGCTGACCCCTCCGTCCAGACCGCTGGAGGCATTAACCGAGTTATAAACCGCCACGGCCCTTGCCCATGCCCCACCGTTGTCGTTTGTATATAAAACCAACGGGTCTGTAGCGCATTTTAAACCATGCTGAATAAAAGATGTCTTTTCTGTTAAAGTAGCTACTCCATTTTTATCTTGATTAACGTCTGTTGTCCTGTCTATCGTATGTCCATTTAAGATGTTAGGATCGTTTGAATAACTTACGGAGTAGGAGACTTCATGACTTATTCCGTTAAAGGTTTTAACTGTTTCCACGGCTATAGAGCCCATCGCGCTTGCAGCGTTCGTTAAAGTATTATTTAACTTAGATACGTAATTGGAAAAAACCGACGAACACCTAACTTGTGCGCCACTTAAAATCGTAGCCAACATGTTTGAAGCGCTAGCGTAATCGCCTACACTTAAGGGGAGAATCCTCCCGTTTTCTGTTACCATAATAATACCCTGCTTATCTAAAGTAAGGCTATGGGATCGCTCGTTATTAGTTTCATATAAGGCGTCAGGATTATTGACCTCTACACTTCTTGAATAGGTACATTCTCCTGTTATTTGATTCACTGACGCAGACAAATACCCCGTAGCTCCCGAGCTTATTAACGCGTTATGAACGCTTGATCCATTGGCTAACCCAGCGCTTGCAGCGGGCAAGTAAGAATCAAGAATGGATTTTGCTATCTGGAGTGCGCCATCTTTAGAAGCAGAAGCATAACCGTCTTTTAGCGATACATTCACAGAGTGCGACATAGAAAACTGGCCATCCACCCCCGAACTATAAGAAATGTCTTCAGAAATATCTCTTACATCATCCAGCAAAGAGCCAAGGTTTGCGTAATTTCCCGAGTCCAAGCTCAGCCTAGAAGTGTCTCCGGCGACCCTTTCTTCTACGGTTACATTAATAGAACCGCGTAGTATGGCGTTGTTTATTCCGTCAGGAGTAGGAGCAGTATCAACAGATACTATCCTAGCGTTAGCAAATGTCAGTCCATGTATAGTTAATGAAGCTTGAATTTCTCCAATGTTTTGCCATGAATTTAATTCAGCTAGCCAAGCGGTTAAATCTCCTAAATGTGCGTTGGCAGAACTATTATTGAAGAATACTTCTAACTGAGTAGTATAAATATCGGCGTTGTTAATAGTATTACCAAGGTAATTTTTCTTAACATCCACACTTCTTGATTTAACGCATGTAATAAAATTCGACATATTTTTTCATCCTTTTCCCTTCCTGCTTACTATACACCACCGGCTGAACCCCCTTGTCCATTATTGGCTGAAGCAGGCCCAATTCCTTCCGCTAGCTGGGTATTGTTAGCAATATTCATGCTACCTAACTGTTGTCTTAAGATCTTCTTAATCGTTTCCTCTATGTTTTGTATTTCAGCCACCTGAATAGTGCCATTTACGTCTACATTCATCTTATGTGAATGATCCAATCTTCCGGATAACGTTGCAGTTTCATTTCCGCCTTCTTCTGACTTTTCACTGAGTTGCTTAATTAAATTCGCAAATTGTTCCGCTAGAGCTTCCTTAATTGCTTGTGTCAATTTCTGTATAGAGTCTTGATCTATTGACAGGGGCCCTATCTCCGGCATTCCATCCACCCCTTGTCCGTCCTTATTGTCTCTGTTAAATATCGATGCCAGCTCATTTTTTAACTCAGACAAAAATCTTTCGAATCCTTGAATTTCACAACACTCCCTATGGGCTTGAGGGTTTTCCTGTCTGGTTATCGCTCCAACTCCACCACTCATAATGTTTTGCATGTTTTTATTTTGTTGAGGCGTAGGACCTAAGCCGTTAGCTTGACCATGCGGGTTTGTAAACTTTGTGCCATCCCCGTTTATCAAGCCCGCCACGTTCGTGGGAGGGACACCTTGCTGTCGGGGTGGGTCCTGCCCGCTAACCACGCGAATCAAATCGTTACCGGGGCTAGCCACCGCGCGCATCGCGGAGGGCGAAGTCGCTTCGCCGGGTTTTGCTGTTGCTTGCTGATTGCCGTTCTGATTTGCTGAGGGCCATGGGCTTTGTTGGGTCCATTCGCCTACATCAAAGCGTTCTCCTTGGGGGAAGTCCGCGCTCAAATCACGCTTCCCGCCTCCTCCTCCATACGCGCCACCGGAAAAACCACCATCCGCCGCGAAGCCCGCGCTCAAATCACGCTTCCCGCCTCCTCCTCCATACGCGCCACCGGAAAAACCACCATCCGCCGTGAAGCCCCCGCTCAAATCACGCTTCCCGCCTCCTCCTCCATACGCGCCACCGGAAAAACCACCATCCGCCGTGAAGCCCCCGCTCAAATCACGCTTCCCGGGCTTGTGAGGTGGCGTCGGATCCATATATGGTCCCGGTTTTGGAAATGGTCCCGGTTTTGGAAATGGTGTCGGTTCATCCCGTGGCGTGGTCGGCAAGGTCTCAGGTCCGGTCCATGGCATTGATGGCATTGGTTTTTTAAAGCCCGGATCCGGATCTCTATCCCATGGCATTGGTTCCCA
>Ga0302118_10001122_pt1 | contig 13136 bp, 11 predicted proteins | sample AG5_331_MG_FD_203126 | JGI IMG/M metagenome (GOLD analysis project Ga0302118, IMG submission 203126) | Marine microbial communities from Western Arctic Ocean, Canada - AG5_33.1 | ecosystem: Environmental > Aquatic > Marine > Oceanic | place: Canada: Western Arctic Ocean | collected 2017-10-01 | reverse complement strand
TTCTATGGCTTGACCGGAAGCATATGCGGCTACACCCGAAGCATAATTTAACGACACAGCTTCACCCGAAGCATAATTAGCTACAGCAGTAGTAGCGGTAATATTAGCTGCATTAGTCGCCGTTAAGCCAGAAGCGTGAGCCAGCGACAAAGCCTGACCCGAAGCGTAGTTTGCTGTATTGGTGGCTGCCGTTATGTTGGTTGCGTTGGTGGCGGTCAATCCAGAAGCGTGAGTTAACGACAACGCTTGTCCCGAAGCATAATTAGCAATACCCGAGGTGGCTACGATGTCGGTAGCGTTTGTAGAAATATTTGTAACATTAGTATTAATAGATGCTCGCAAAGCGCCAGACGCCGTAACTATATCTGCCGCATTTGTGGCAATATTAGTAGTATTCGTTGAAATGTTAGAAGCGTTAGTAGCGGTTAAACCAGAAGCGTAGGTTAGTGACAGCGCTTGACCGGAAGCATAGTTAGCTGTATTGGTGGCTGCCGTTATGTTGGTTGCGTTGGTAGCCGTTAAACCAGAAGCGTGAGTTAATGATAACGCCTGACCGGAAGCATAAGCCGCTATGCCAGATGTTGCAACAATATCAGATTCGTTAGCTATTGCCTGTCCAGAAGCATAAGCTACCTGTGACTCGTTTGAAATAGCTAGACCAGAGGCGTATGTAACTCTGGCACTATTGGTTGCTATGTCGGCCTCGTTAGCAATCGCCTGCCCAGAAGCATAAACGGCCTGCCCAGAAGCCGCGTTCAACGAGAGAGCTTCTCCGGATGCGTAGTTAGCAACCGCCACAGTGCTTACAATGTCCGCTTCGTTGGCAATCGCCTGACCGGAGGCATAATTAGCAATACCCGACGTGGCTACAATATCGCTTTCGTTAGCGATAGCCTGACCAGAAGCATAAACAGCCTGCCCAGAAGCTGCGTTTAACGAGAGCGCTTCTCCGGAGGCGTAGTTAGCGACGGCCACGGTGCTTACAATGTCCGCTTCGTTGGCAATCGCCTGACCGGAAGCGTAGTTCGCAATACCCGAAACTGCAACTATGTCGCCTTCATTTTCTATCGCTTGACCGGAAGCGTAAGTCGCCACTCCCGAAGCATAGCCCAGAGATTGAGCTTGGCCCGACCCATATACCGCAATACCAGAAACATAATTAAGTTGAGCCGTGGTAACATCGCCGCCTCCGCCACCACCACTAGAAGCTTCCCAATTGGGAACATTCCCACTCATAGTAAGAACGTAATCGTTCGTACCCTTGGCAAGTCTTGTAAAGCTCGTACCGTTATGGTAAAGTATATCACCCCCGACATCACCTCCGAAGGCAATATTGGCCGTATTGCCGGAGGCGTAAGTAACCAAACCTTCGTTTTCGATAGCCTGACCAGATGCATATGCTACCTGCGATTCGTTTGTAATAGCTAGGCCAGAAGCATAATTAGCGATACCGGAAGTGGCAACGATGTTGTCAGCATTGGTTGCGATGTTCGACGTGTTCGTAGAAATGCTAGCAGTGTTTGTTGCAACCTGACCAGAAGCCGCGTTCAGTGAAAGCGCTTCCCCGGAGGCGTAGTTAGCGACAGCCGTGGTTGTTACAATGTCCGCTTCATTGAGAATAGCCTGACCGGAAGCGTAGTTAGCGATACCCGAAGTGGCTACGATATCGGTAGCGTTGGTAACCGTTAAACCGGAAGCGTGAGTTAATGACAACGCCTGACCGGAAGCGTAGGTTGCTTCGGCGCTAGCTTCGACACCGACCTCGGAGCCGTTGAAATATAAAGAGCCGCCCGCATTATAAAGGGTATCCGTAGTCACAGCCGGAGTAGCCTGACTCAAACGCAAGCCCGCCCCGCTAGCAACTACACCATAGGTGTTTAAAACGCCAGACGGAGTCATACCCGCGACAACGGCACCAGCAGAAGTTTGCCACTGTGTTAGATCGTCGGACTGACTAACGGCAGACTTGACAACAAGCCCCTTGTCGGCAGATGAGGCTATGCCAATGTAAAATGTATCTTCGAGAGTAACGTCCGCCGCCCCAACGGCCAGTCTCTTGGATTGCATATCTCCCTTAATAAGGGTTCTATTGCTTGAGGGAGAACCGTTCCCTATATACAAATAATCATCATCGGAATTATCCCGACCCACATTTGCACCAATATAAATACTATCGGTCGCGGAGGATTCTTTTCCAGCCTGAAACCCAATCCCCACGCACAAGTTGGACGAGGTCGCGGAAATTCCCGCCATATTACCAATCCAGACCGAGCTGACGCCAGCGGCACTTTTTGCAGCCTGATGTCCCACGGCAACCACGTAGTCGCTAACCATTCCGTGAGCAGCCTCTTTACCAACACCAACACTGTAACCACCTATACCATAACCAGCCTCCGCGCCCACCGCGACAAATCCCGTTTCATACGCCGCCATACCGGCCCGATAACCAATCGCAGTAACTGATGACTTAGCACGACTTCCCGCCTCATGCCCAATAGACACCACATAAGAGGCAGGATTGGCGTACACAACCTCAGACGGCCCAGAGAGTGTTCCAATATTAACATTTTTTATTCCGGCGGTATTTGCTATACCTGCATCAGTTCCAATGGCAACATTATTTGTGGCAGAAGTTATACCACTACCGGCCCCATAGCCAATGAGAGTATTGTTGGAGTTGGATGGTCCGGTAAGATCCCCCAATAATAAACTTTTATTTGTGTTGTTCAAAGCTAACACATGGGTCGATGCAATCGTTCCACTGGTCGAAACATCAGTCAGCTCGGTTAATTTTGGCTCCTTAAAAGTGGCGCCATTATCAAACACAAGACCAGATGGCCCAACAACAACCCTAGATTCTTGGTCGCGATATACACTTTTGTCGGCTGGATAAGTGACAAATACCGTCCCACTACCGCCCAAGTCAATACGGCTACCACTATTAGAGCTGTCTAACACATAGCTACGCACCATATTATCGGAGCCATACGTTCCTATTCCAACTTCCCACTTGTCATTTTCTTCTATGCAATAGTATGTAACATCACCATTGGTTAATGCGGAACCAAAAGTGGCGAACCCTGCGGGGGTTCCGGTAAAAGATACATCTCCAGTTCCGGTACTGGTGGTATATTGTTTTATTCTATCAGCTAATGTAAGCGCCATGATTCCTCCCGCCAGATATTAAATGTTGATTTATACTATTGGGGATCGCTAATATCTGGACCAGAGGGTTTTGACAGCGCGGCCTTGGCCTGTCTAGTCTCGTAAACAACCGTGTTTTCCGTCAGAAAGCCTCGCGTTTTACGGTTAGCGAACTGAAACGGGCTTTCTGTGTTGGCGATCTGTTCCGGGTTGGTGGACGGATCTTCTGGTAGCGATGGATCAAAGTTCGGGTTATCAATCGTAGCTTGATATCCGTAATTACCGCACATAGCAGTAATCACTCTATCTACATCCGCGTCCGCAATCTCGACACAAAATTGGGCCATTTTTATCTCCTCGTGGTAAAATTAACAATCTTATTGACTGTCAGACTATGATTTTGTAATTTATTTATATCTAGCGAAAAGTCAGCGATCTTGTTGATACTTAGCGGAAAGGTCAATGTCGAACTGTTAAAATACATAACCGGCACCGATCCCACGAACACCGCAGCTTCGATGTCTTTAGTTTCGCTAAAGCCGACCTCACTAATCGCGCTAACTCCAAACATATTACCCTCCATTAAACAATACACAAAAACAACCAATATAACTAAAAAAGACCACCCTAAAAATAGGGTGGTCCGAGAGGGGGTTGGTGTTAAACCGTCAACATCAGAAGGAGCCAGCAAGAATCCTTCTATTGTCAAGAACACCGAAGCCGATTTCGGCCCAGCCGTAGTAACCCTGTCGTTGATGTCTATGGAGACCTTCGTCTTCATAAATCTCAACCTGCTTCTTAACAGGCATGACAAAGCTATCGTTTGGACCCTGATCCAGACCGATCACAAGCTCAACATCAGTAGAGGCCAAAGAGCCTCCGAGATCACTAGTGAAGTAGGTCTGGTACTCCTGACCATCGCCAAACTCAAAGACATCGTGAAGATTGACGCCAAAGACTCTCGTGATCGCTGGACCATCATCCGAAGCGACGTAGATTTCCCTACGAGAAACTTCGTCCAGTTGGTCAACACCCCAGTTACGAATATCTTCAATCGCTTCAGGGGAACAGTAGACATCGCTCAGGCGACCAGCAGCACTTGCACTATTTCCGCCACCATTTCGACGCATAACCGTCTTCATGAGGCTAATCAAACGCTTAGTGAACTGACCAATAGCAGCATCAGCATCGTAAACCAAAACGTTACGATCAACCGCAGCGGCCAAAAGCGTATGCCATCCGTCATCGTTGATCTTCTTAACGAAGGACGATTCGAGCACTTGCATAGCGCGAGCAACCACATTCCAGTTAGCCTCACGAGCATACTTCAGCAAGAAATCAATCGAGCTGCTAATCCCGTAAGTGTTAACCATTACGTAATCACCTTCGACGTGACGCTCAGGAATACGCCCATTGCCGGGATTGGTGTACGCAACATGATCGCCCTCAGTACCGGGAGCCAAAAGGTCCAATGGAAACTCTGGTGTAGCTCCGGGTTCCAGAGGCATTGCTTCGTAAATCGAGGTAACGATATCGCCAAATAAGACACCCTTACGAATAGGGCTTTCGAGAGCTTTGGCAATCTCTCTCTGGGCCGCGATTGCGACCGACTTATCAGAACTACCCGACTGCTTAAGCAGTTCAATAAATTCGGGCGTAGGTCGTTTTGTAGTAGACATATTAGCTTCTCCTTTTTTCTTTATTTAATTAGGCGTTGGTGTTAGGAAGGTCAATGAACACTTTAGCATATCCATCTTCGTCCACGCTAGACAGAAAACGACCGACAATATGCTTCGATTCCTGTCCACCGTTCATGCTAGCGGCGTATGTGGAAGTGGCCACATTGCCACTGTGCCCTATAAACGCCACACCGCCAGCGGCGGCGGTTCCATTGATATTATTGGTAACAACCCACCCCTTTTGGAGAAGCGTAACCTTACCGCCCTTTTGTATCTCATCCTTGTGCTGGTTGAGATGCTGTCGAGTGAGGTCAATATCGACCATATCATTCAACAACAAGCCTACCGCTACTGCACCAGAAGGTGTACCGTCATAGGCAACAAGAGCGGCACCGTTGTCCATAGAGGCGCCTGAGCCCCCAGCACTAAGAGCCGCGATACCGCCTCTGGTCTGTGCTTCGTTCATGAAGAACGAAATATCGGTCTGAAGAGTACTTCTATCTGTTTTAAGAGCCATTATGAATCTCCTTTGTCTAAAAAAGTTTAAACTATTTGTTTTCTTTTGGAACGGACTGTAAAATAGAACCAAGCCATTCGCTAGCAACTGCACGAAGAGATTCCGCAGGATCGTCTTCACCAACAGCTTCCGCGATAGCAACATCCGCCGATTCTTCGGCGTCTTCCAAGACTTCTACGTTTGCCTCGGCGCTATCCGTCTCTTCGTCAGCCTTCGCTGGCGCCTCTTTGTCCCCTTTCTTGTCTTTGTCTTCGTCTTTGTCTTTGTCTTTCTTCATCCAAGGGGGCATTCCGGCCTTCCTCTTCATTACAGCCACTATCTTATCGAAGGTTTCTTCGTCAATGGAGCCAAGCTCATCGATAGTTGCAACGGCCTCATCAGATTCAAATCCGAGATCTTCCAGCTTAGCCTTTCTCTTCATTAACGCTTCCTGTTTCTTCATGACGGCCAACTCGTCTTCCATACTCTTTACTTCTTCATTTCTGCTCGCAAAAGCTTCCTCTTGCGTCTTAATAGATTCAGCAAGAACTTTGTTCTCTTCTTCTTTTACGGCGATCTCCTGCGCCTGAGCCGAAACAGAAGTCTCAAGAGCTTCGATCTTGGACTGAAACTCCGCCTCTTTTTCAGCCGTTACCTTACCTCTCATCGCCTCATTTTCAGTTTTTGCTTCTGCAAGCTCCTTCTGCAAATCTAAGATTTGCTTATCGTTATTATCACTCATCGTATTCTCCCTTGTAGAGGATATAGTTAAAATTTCTGCCTTTGACTCGTCGAAAAATTCATTTCCTTCCAATATTATACTACGGGGATTAGCAGGATTGGAAACCAAACCTTTACCAGAGAACGATAAGTTTCTTAATAGTCTGCCAACTCTATAGTCTTCGTATTTTCCACTCCCGCCGTAAGATCTTAAGTGCTTTGTTAAAAACGCTGATGCGTCTCCCCTTTGTACCACCTTAATAGCTCCGTCCGGAGCCGTTAACGCATAATCAAAATCCGGAAACAAACACTCCATAGAAACAAACCATTTTCCATCCTCTATCTCGGAAACGATTTTTTGCATTCTGTTTCTTTGGTCTTCGTCGCTCCACTCCGTATAGATAACAGAAGCGGTGAGAATGTTGAAAGCATCCGGAACCTCTCCGGTATCACAGTTAACTTCATCGCCCTCAAAATTTACAACAATATTGCCCGTGATATGGCCAATGATATCTTTTTCATTGTGCATAAAGTTGAAGGGTTTGTCTTCAGGTGTATCTTTTGCAGCCCACAGCTCCTTTGGATCAAATACATCGTCATTTTTGTTCCATCCGGTACTAACCAGTATTGATTTCAGGTAGTATAAATCTATTTGATCTTCATTCTGAGCAACAGCGGACTCGTCGGCAAGTATTTTTTTTAACTTGCTACCCTCTTCCGGTGTGTAAGTTTCGGCAACGGCGCAGCAAGCTATACTGCTCTTCTTAGAAAGAATGTCACTTAAACCATCTTGTATTTCAGATTCATATATTTTCATATTTAAAGCCTCCGAGTTTTAATACACACAAAGTAAAATCTTTGGCGATTATTGGGTAAAATGCTACATCTCGGCAAAGGCCGAGGCATAAATATATTTCATTTCAGACGCACTAGGCTGCTTATTGTTAGTCAAAACGAAAGACTCCTTTTTAGTAGAAACGACATAATTAAACTCCTCAGACGGCCTAGTCTCATTATCTAATAGCTGCTTGACTAGCTCGGGGGTTATTTCCATATATGGGGTCATTCCGGTCAGTACGCACATCTTCAGATATTCTAATTGGTCCACTTCCGATTTGTTTAAACTTCTAGCGTTCTTCTTGTTAAAATGAGAGAGCGCTATCGGAGAAAGAACGTCCGATATCTTGGCCTGCGCATCGAGGGCCCATAAGGTGGCAGTAGTAGCGTCTCCGCTCCGAGGAAGAACCCGTTTCTCTTTTCGTTTCTTTGTATCTTTAGAAAATTTCGGGCGACCGTTGGGCTCTTCGGGAGCGTAGTCCGCCTCTTGATCGGGCGACACCACCGGCTCTGTAACTTCTTCTCTCTCTGCGGGCGGAAGTCCAAACTTTTCCAGATACTCCTCGGTATCCAGCACGTCCTTCGTTAGGGCTATCTTAGCTATATCCTCTTTATGCTGAGGATTGTGGTACGGTCCAGCCTTCTTGGGAGTGCTCATATCATTAGCCCGTTCTCTTTCTTCTCGCCGTACACGTATGCGCTCAATTCCGGGCAACTCTCTGAATCTCTCAAGAAGCGTTTCGGTAGAAATAATATCCCTATCCGCCAATTGAATCAGAAGCTGTTTTTCAGCAGCTTCATCGGACAGTATAATCGAATCAAAATGAATCTCCGCAGGAAACCTAAAGCCCATAGCCTTTCTAATTAGCTCGATCTCGTGCCGCCAGAACTGAGCCAAAATTTCTCTGCCATATTCCAGCCTTTCGATAAGAGTCTTTAAAGAGACGTAATTATTGGTATATCCCCCACTACTACTTGCGCCGGTCAAAGTTGGCGGAATACCTAGCCCGGCATAAATACTAGTAAGAACCGGCTGATATTTTTCCGCCCCTAGAAACTTGTAAACCTGAGACTGACTTTCGGAGAACTTAAGCTCTGGACCCCAAACCAAGTCCATAGTGCCGCCCCCAACATTACTCGCCAGAATATCGCGCAACTTATTAATAGCGGCCTTCGTCGGGATAATTTTGTGATCAAGATCTCCAACCGTCCAAAGCCGAACGTTAGAAATCGCCCCATCAAGAGCTGCCAAGTCTGCCAACTTCATCTTTTCAAGCATCATGATGTCGTCAAGGATCGCATATATCATGGGATTAGCCCACAACAACCAGTCGTCCTTTTTGTAGTGAAAAAATCCCACCTTATCCATATCGAGGGGAATGGTTCTATCGCCATTTTTTAATCTTTCCTGCAAATCTATGGGTAGTGTTTTAAAGATGGTCTTATTGGTAGTTGAGCTGCTAATTAAAGACTCAGAAGTATACTTAGATAGATTAAGTACGAACTCCGGCTTTCCAATCGCCTGACCACCATAGTCCTTAACCTCAACAGCAAGAGGGTTCAGAAAATCATAAGTCCAAGGAATTTCACGTCTCGGAACTTTTAAATCCGTGATCTCTAAGTCTGCGCCACCAGACCTTTTTAACTCTCGTTCTTTTTTCTGGTTTAATTTAGCTGTACGCCTCTTAACGACAACATTCCCGCAGCGGTAAAGATAATTAAGGAATCTCTCAGATCTATCAACGCCCCCGACCTGAATAAACCATTTTCGGTAGAACTTTTCTATAGTTTTATTGGGGTGTACCAGCGTGAGCCCTTGTGAGGCAAAGTCGCTCATGAGATCAATAACGTTTCGGATAATGCCGACCCTATCATAAGCCTGCATACTCATCTTCATAATTTTTTTCTGCTTATTGGACACCGATTCGCCGGGACGAAAGCTGTCATAATCCTCTCGGAGAAAACCAGTCCTTACGGATCTGTTGGGCTCAATGTCTATATAACTACTTCTGCCAGCGGACCTTTGGACACCCTCATAAGCCTCTATTGCGTCGGAGGTAAGAGCATAAGCCTCCTGCTTTTGCGAGTCGCTGTCCCATGTTCTATAAAGTGGCGATTTAGACATTTCTACTGTTCTCCTATCAATGGTATTGCGAATGCGATTGTCAATACTACTATACACAAATTAATAAACATCCTGCACCTTTTCCGTAAACCAAGCGGGCCCATGATAAAGTTTCTCGTTTTTAAACCGGGAACTAGAATCTCTTTGTGCAAACCCTCCGATTGTCTCAAAGGTTGAAATGCCCCGTTCAAAAGATATACTTCTCGCGGACATGTTCGCCATAATCAGAGACGAATAACGGTCCTTTCGTCTTCTGCTTTTTTTGCCCGCCGCCAGCTTGATCTCCGGGGTGTCCCACCTTTCCCTACCTGCGGCAGTCGTCGTCATGACTATCATGGACAACTCATCCTTGAGTTCTTCAATCTCCATAATACAATCTTCAAGAGTGTCGTAATTTCTACCAGAAACCTTATCGTGCTCAATAGATAACCCAATGCTAGCGGTATCAAAAAACGGAAACAAAACAACCTTGTCTTCAAAGTCCTTTCTTAATCCATGATTAGCCGCCGCCAACCAATCAGCTCTTGCAAACTGGCAAAGCTGCAATATATGTAGTCCCGAGTGATCGTCCGTATCTTTAGCTTTGTCTTCATCTATAACAGGCCATATTGCAACCTCCCCTTCGGGAATTTTGTCTTTATCGTGCAAAGCCTCCATCACAGCGATACCGCCCCCTTGAGCATCCATAGCTATCTCGGAACAGGGAAAGACCCTCATAAGCTGTCTGATCTTTTTGGCACAATATGAATAAAAATCATCCTCATCTACAATCTTTGATCTTAGCTTGTCTTTATGCTGTTGCCGATTGGTGGTCCAGCAGTGTACGATTCTCCTGTGGTCTTCGTAAACTTCTAGAACAACAATACTAAAATTGTCCACCTCGGAAGCTGGGTCCACCCCAAACACATACCTCCGCTCAGAAGACCCCTTTAACGCGGACTCAAAGCACACTTCCCCAGATGGGAACACTATGGGTTTATTTATGGACGTAGTACAGGACTCCAGTAAGCTCCGCTTAAAAAACCCTTGACTATCCGTAGTAAAACAGGCCCCATATTCCATATTGTATATACCGGAATGAATTGTGGCTTTAGCTCTGGCAATTTGCCCGTCATCCATGAAACCGTCCGGAAGGGTATTTACAGGCATACGAATTACAGAATACTGAGTCCAGTCAAACTCGGAAGGAACCTCTCCGCCAAAGACTTCTTCGAGCTTTCGGATGTTTCCGCCACTATTCACTATGTTTTTATATTCTTTCCAGTAGGCTGCAAAATGATTGAAATCGTAATACGCCGTACCGCTGAGAATAATCTGGTTAGTCTTTTCCGCAAACACTTGAGAATCTGGCGAGAACACAGCTCCAAGGCTGCTGGCCATCTTAGCCTTTGCTTTAGCTTTAACCTTTTCTGCGGGCGAGGCCGCCACTGCCGCGAAACCAGCAACAACAGTTTCAAATATCTCTCGGGGGATAGACGGAAACTCATCGGCTATAATATCATGTGCCCGCTGTCCTCTAATTTTAGATCCATCTCCTAGAGGAAGGCATGTTATCGTGCTTTGGTTGACATGCATCACGCACCGATCCACATCCCTTCGGGGGCCACTGTTCGTACCGCATAAGTCTCTTAATATTGGTGCATTTTTCCATATTGTATCCATATACTCAAACAAAACCTTAGACTGCCTAAACGCCGCACCGACTACAATAATTTTACGTTGAGGCATGAACAGGGCACGTAGGAGCGGATAGACAGATAGTATAAAAGACTTTCCCATACCACGGGAACCGATAAGCATCGGAAACTTTCGGTTCCACAATTCGTAAAGTATTAGAGACTGAAATGGCAGAAGGTCAATATTCAATACATACTTACACACGAAAGAGAAATACTCCGGCCTCATCATAAGCCAAGCTATCCGCTCCAGCATATCGTCCCTGTCGTCCGCCCCCAGAACAAATAACATGGGGTTAAATAGCTTGGACCCATCAACCTCTATACCGAGCCAAGCGTCTTCTATCCTACTGGCATCGTTAATCATTTAGTTTTTCACCCAGAATAAAGGTTTTGACTTTTAAGTTTCTCGGATCGTCAAAAAAACCTATAAGCAATGTAGACAGTCTGGAGACAATTTTCTCTTCCTCGTCCTTAGACTGTATGTATAAAAGAGACCACGCGGCGTGTAGTATCTCATGCAACAATGTGTCCCTAGTCGAAGATTGAACAGTGCCGCAATAAACTCTAATTCTTTTTTGTTCGTTGTCGCAGTCTCCATACGCTTCTCTTTCCTTGAAAAGAGCTTCGGACATCTCTTCTATTGTATATTCGTGTCCCAGAACATATACCTTATTCGGGAGAGCCTTCTTGGTTTTCGCCATCTTTATTCTCCGCGTAGAATAATTCGTTTAGCCTTTTAAAAAGACTATTACATATTAAAAACGCACCATTCTTACTTCCGCAAAACATAACGTTTATATCGTACTTTATGCTAAGTTCCATCAGGGATTTTATTAAATATTTGCCGCTTATTTTTGTCTGCTCTACTATCTTGAATCTTTTAAAATCTGGGAGCTTAATCTCTCCAGCTTTATACAGCCTGTATAGCTCCCTATCCGCTTCGCCAAGTAAGCCAAGGGGATAGTCTATAACATCCAAAGCTGAAAATTCTAACATAAGATAACGGAAGTTAAAATCCTTCATTCTTTCCATCTCGTTATAAAACGCCTTTTTCTTCTTCCCTAAATTCGTTGCTATTTCCGACACGGAGGCTTTTCTTTCCACGCAGACAACGTCTTCAAACCCTTTAAGCGTGTAGTCTCCGGTGTGGAGGGTGTTAATCTCCATACCTTCACATTTGTCATAAGGTGAGAATATCCATCCGTCTTGTTCTCTCGTGTCTTTTATTACCGTATAATTCTTCATAGGCAAAATTTAACCGTCGCTAGGTTCTCTCTTTGGGGAAACGGGGATATCCGGAGCAGGTGCCGGAGCGGGTGCAGGTGCTGGAGCAGGCTCGATATTTGTCACGGTTAATGTTTCTCCGACGTAATCAATTCTAAGCTTCCCTAATCCGCCCTGTCTATGATTCCTTGTTTCATTTAGATACGTAGAATGGATGTCGTTAAAACATGGTATATCGACTTTTTCGGTAAGGCTCTCTCCGCTCTTTAATGCGTCGATCTCCCCCTTTAACCTAGATAGCTTGTCAGAATGTAAAACGTCACGAGACGCCACAGGATCTGGTTTTGGCTCTGGTTTTTTTGGCTCTGGTTTTGGTGAGTTAAGCACTATTTGCCCCTTTTGATTAATTCTGAAAAATACGTAATATAATGGCTCTCTTTTCCGTGGACGCTGTCGTGACACTTTTTACACAGCGTTATCCCATTATCCACATCGAATCTCAAAGAAGCTGCCGAAGACCACTTCATTATGTGATGAACGTTCAGCCTAGTCTTCTTCCCTCTCTTTTTACACATTTGACAGGTAAACTTGTCACGCTTTAACACGTCTAGCCTGAACTTCTTGTACGTCGGGTCGTTGTAGTTTCGCCTCATTGATATCTTTCTCTATCATTCTATGTACCAAATCCTTGAAAGATACGTCAGGATTCCACCCCAAACTAGATTTGGCCTTGTTGGGAAAGCCCAGAAGGTAGTCAACTTCTGCGGGTCTGTAAAACTCGGGATCAATTACTACGAAATCATCCCATTCGCCAATTCCCACATGGGCAAAAGCAATATTAAGAAAATCACGAACACTGTGTGTTTCGCCCGTGGCCACAACATAATCATCAGGTACTTCTTGCTGCATCATTAGCCACATGGCCCGCACATAATCTTCTGCGTGACCCCAATCGCGATAGGCATCGAGGTTGCCTAAGCGGAGCTTAGGGAAAGTGTCAATAGGATCTAAACTCTGAATACTATCCTGATCTCCGGTAATTATATTTTCCTTACCGTCTACCCATCTTACAAATTCGCCAATCCACTTCGTAATCTTCCGTGTGACAAACTTCTCGCCCCGTCGCTCACTCTCGTGATTGAACAGAATTCCACTACAGGCAAAAATCCCATAGCTATCACGATAATTCCGCACAAGGTGATGAGCCGCCAACTTGGCAATCGCATATGGAC
>Ga0302118_10001117_pt1 | contig 13154 bp, 14 predicted proteins | sample AG5_331_MG_FD_203126 | JGI IMG/M metagenome (GOLD analysis project Ga0302118, IMG submission 203126) | Marine microbial communities from Western Arctic Ocean, Canada - AG5_33.1 | ecosystem: Environmental > Aquatic > Marine > Oceanic | place: Canada: Western Arctic Ocean | collected 2017-10-01 | reverse complement strand
TCGCCCATCGAGGCGGCATGGCCTTAGGGCCCGAAAATACTTTGGCAACTTTTCAACAAGCGGTACGCCACGGCGTTACCGGTTTAGAAAGCGATGTATGGCTAACCGCCGACGGAATACCTGTTTTGCACCATGGGGGCAGTGTGGGGGGCTTTTTAAGACGCCGTTCCATCGCCCAAATAGCCCAAACCGACCTGCCAGAAGAAATCCCAACTTTGACCCAGTTGTACCAACTAGCGGGGAACAGTGTGGAAGTTTCTCTTGACGTTAAAGATCCGGCAGCGGTACCAGCGGTACTTTCTCTGGCCCGAGAGTTTGAAGCCATCAAAAACCTTTGGCTGTGCTTTCCCCATTGGGAGGAGGCTTCCTCTTGGCGCTCCCTTGATTCTGATTTCCTCTTAGTTGACTCACCAGGAAAACCTCTACTAGCCGGGCAACACGAGCGCCGAGCGGTGCAACTTTCAGAAGCCGGCTTCGATGCCATCAACATGCCGGAAACCGGCTGGACCGCCGGACATGTTGCGCTCTTTCACCGTTTTGATTTGCGCTGTTTCGGGTGGAATGCCCAACAACCTCGACAAATAGAGCGCTTAATGAAAATGCGAATTGACGGCGTATTTAGCGACCATCCTGACCGACTTCTGGCCGCACAGGAAAAAGTTTTCTCCGCCCGCTAGAGACGCCCAAACCGGCCCAGTGGCCACACCCGTAAAAAGGCTCGGCCTTCTATGGAGTCCACGGGTATCGGGCCAAAGATTCGACTGTCTTTAGAATTAGGGCGGTTGTCGCCCATAACAAAGACGTAGCCGTCGGCCACCGTGCACTGGTCCGGCGCATCGTTGCTGCCCACGCACCCCGGAGGTTTACGAAATGAGCCGGTAATATCTTGGGCTGCCAAGTAGGGCTCGAGAAGCAAACTTTCATCAATGTAGACCCGCCCCCCTTGTACCTGAACGGTTTCGCCAGGTAACCCCACCACGCGCTTGATGAGATCTTCGATCCCCCCCGAAGCACCCTCAGGGTTTTTGAAGACAATGATGTCTCCCCGGTTTACATCGTGCAGTTGGTAGCTGAGCTTATTTACCATTATCCGGTCGCTAATTTCTAAGGTGGCTTCCATGGAAGGCGACGGAATGTAATAGGCCTGAAATAAGAATGTTTTTACTACCAGAGCGACCACGAACGCTCCGGCGATCACCCCTACCCATTCCAAAACCCCGCGAACAGTGGTAGCGAAAGCCCCCGGAAGCCCCAGGTCGAAATCCTCTTCTTCTACAACTGACCGTGGAGGCTGGGGAACCGAAGGTGTTGTTGCCGCAGCAGGCGGCATGGTCGGGGTCGGAGGCGGTGGGGAAACCTCAGAAGATGACTCGGGGTTGAGCGGCGCAACCGGCGCAGCGGGTACTTCAGCAGGAGGGGTTGTCTCGGGTACTTCAGGCTCTGTTCCGGCCGCTCGTTCTTTTGCCCGCGCCAAAATGTCGTCAGCCCAACCATCTTCAATCGGAGAGTCCGACGACTGGTCAGGGCTTTCTGTAGGGCCGCCTTGGTTCATTTCGTTATCCACTCAGAGCAACCTAGCCCCCGGATGAGCCCGAGAGGTGTCGCTCTTGATTCATACGGGCCAACACTCGGCCGGCTGCTTTAGCACGAAGCGCCTGTCCAAGGTCTTTGGGTGCTTTCAGAATCTCTGCTTGGGGACCGAGCCGCAACAAGAGTCGCGCTAACCAAGCAGGCGAGGCCACCGGTAGACGTACCGTCCAATGACCGTTTTCTTCTTCCGTCGCTTCATGATGAGGGTATTCGCCGACCACCCACTGAGCGGCCGGGGCAAGACGGAGGACCACTTCAGGCATTTTTTCGTCTATGGGAAAAACCTCGCCGATCGGGGCCGTATCTAGTACGGGCGTAAACGTTTGGTCAGTTTCGCTGAAATCTCGTACTCGATCGAGACGAAACAAACGAACTTCTGTGCGTAGTTGGCAAAATGCTTCGGCGTACCAATGGCCTTTGTCGGCAAACAGTCGGTGCGGTTCCACCTGGCGACTTTGGCTTTCATTGCGCCCAAAAGTGTAGTAGTCGATAGCCAAGACTTGACCTTTTTCGACTGCTTGACGAAAGGCCCCAAGAACATCCCCATCTCCGCTGCCTAAACGCACATCGATGGCCTCCTGGGCTCCTTCGCCCAGCGCTACCGCCATTTTGGTTAGCCCACGTTCCAACGATCCCAACTGTTCTTGGTCGGCCAGCACGGCAACCGATTTCCCGGCAGCGATGAGCTCTAAAAGTTCCGCTGGGGTTAGGCGGAGAGGGCGCGAGAACCAATCTGCGTAGCCAATTTCTACAAAACCGTCATCGACCGTTACTTCGATCATGTCGCCCGGACCAAAGGGCGCTACCCCGACCAAACCCACCACGTTTTCCAAATCTAGAAGCAGCATATTTTCTGCGTAGTCGAAGCGTTCGGCGATCTCCGAGAGGTCCGCCCCGCCCTTATCCACTACCCACGGGATGATGGCCAAGATGCGGCGCAAACGGTCTTGAGCACTCAGGCGAATCATTGCAGAGCCTCCAGCCAGTCCAGCATGTCTTGGCGAAGCTCTTGCGGTCCCAAAATCTCTGCGCCGTCAAGAAATGTCAAAACAAATGATCGGAAAGCTTCTTTATTCACTACTTCTTCTTCAACGAGTAGCGAACCGTCAGCGTGCTCTTCAATCACCGCACCTTCTCCGAGAAAGTTTCTTACCCAGGTGGCATGCACCGCGTCTACCGCCATTTTTGCTTTAATCGTTTCTCCCGAGCCGTAGCGCCAAGGCTGGTCGTCATTTGATTCCAGTCGTGCTGGAGGCCGGTCGAAAGACTCAGCGTTCCCCAACTGCACGGTGCCGTCAATGCGGTCTACCCGAAAACGCCTTTCGGCTTCCCGGTCTTTGTCCCAGCCGCTCAAATACCATCGGCCTCTGCTAAAAGACAATCGGTACGGTTGAAGCACTCGTTGGGCATCGAGGTAGCGAAAAGTAACTTCGTGACGTTCAGCCACTGCTTGCAAAAGGTTGGCCACCCGATCATCACCAATCAATTGTGCCACCGGTGCGGGGCGGTCTTCGCCGCCTGGGTCGCCGCCCAATGGCCAGAGTGGGTCAGCACGCAACCGCACTAGGTTGGCTGCCACGTGGAGAGCCGACAGTTCATCGGGGGCCAGGTCGGGGCCTTGGCCAGAAAACGATTCTTGGCGAATGCGGTAGCCCCCTTTAGCCCCTTCGCTTCGCAGTATTTCCTCGTATTCAATGGGGATACCGAGGGCCTTTAGTTCATCTTTGTCACGCTCGAAGGCTCGCCGAGCAGTATCTGGATCGTCTGAGTAGGCCCCTTGCATACGTTCAAAAAGTTCTTCTCGAGGCAACGGACGGTTGGTATTCAACAAAGCGGCAACCAAGTTCAGCAGTCGTTCAAGTTTGCTCATTTTTCTACTTTAGGCCTCGCCGGGGGGGGGCTGCTCATAACGAATCAATGAGTTTATTAACCCGCTCGTCGTCGGAGCGAAATGGGTCCTTGCACAGCACCGTGCGCTGCGCTTCATCGTTGAGTTTTAGGTGAACCCAGTCCACGGTGTAGTCGCGTCGTTGTTCCTTGGCCCGGCGAATAAACTCGCCGCGCAGACGAGCCCGAGTGGTTTGTGGCGCCATCTCCACCGCTTGAGTTATTACCTCGTCGGTAAGCATCCGCTCCATCATTTGCCGATCTTCCAACCGGTAGTAAAGGCCCCGGCGACGGGTGACCTCATGGTATTGGAGGTCCATTAAAGCCACCTTGGCGTCGGCCAAAGGCAGCCCGTGGCGTTCTCGGTAGCGCTCAATCAGCAAATATTTGGCCACCCAGTCGCACTCTTTTTCTAGGCTCAAGGGGTCAACTTCAATAGCGGTTAGGCAGTGCTCCCACATGGCGAGGGCTTCTGTTTCTTCGTCGTTCATGTCGTGGTGTTCGCTAAAACGAATAGCTCGGTCTAAGAACTCTCGCTGGATATCTAGCGCCCTCAACTCACGGCCGTTGGCTAAACGCACCGTCCGCTGACAGGTGATGTCGTGGCTTATTTCTCGAATAGCGCGAATAGGGTTTTCTAAAGTCATGTCGCGCATAACTACCGCCGGGTCTTCCAACATGCGCAAAATTAACCCGCAGGTAGCCACTTTTAAAAAACCCGCATATTCGCTCATGTTGGAGTCACCGACAATCACATGAAGCCGTCGATAAAGGGCGGCATCGGCATGGGGTTCGTCGCGTGAGTTAATGATGGGACGCGATCGTGTGGTGGCACTTGACATGTCTTCCCACACGTGGTCGGCGCGCTGGCTTAAGCAGTACATAGCGCCCCGAGCCGTTTGCAATACTTTTCCGGCGCCGGCAAAGATTTGTCGACTAACCAAAAAAGGAATAAGTACTTGGCTGTACCGCTTGGGGTCTTCTTCTCTAGGGGTCAAATAGTTTTCGTGGCAGCCGTAAGAGTTCCCTGCGGAGTCGGTGTTGTTGCGAAAAAGATGGATGTCGCCTTCGATGCCTTCTTCGTGAAGTTTTTCTTCGGCGCTTTGTAAAAGTTGTTCCAAAATCCGCTCCCCCGCTTTGTCGTGAGCGATTGCTTCGCGCACCGAGTCGCATTCTGGGGTGGCGTACTCGGGGTGCGAACCAACATCAAGATAAAGACGTGACCCATTGGCCAAAAACACGTTGGAGCTTTTCCCCCAAGAAACCACGCGACGAAAAAGGTACCGGGCTACTTCATCGGGGCTGAGGCGGCGCTGGCCATCTAGGGTGCAGGTGATGCCGTATTCGGTTTCAATGCCGTAAATGCGGCGCTGCATAAGGCCTAGGCTTCGCCAAGTAATGCCACGAGCGATGCGCCTTCGATCCGGCGAAAGGCTCGACGCCCGTTGTGGCGAGCTAAAACTGCTACTTCAAGGTCGTCGGCTTCCAGCGTTCGGTCGGGGCCCGCTAACGCAGCAACCGCTTGTTGCAAAGTAGAATCTAGCGGTGCTTCTGCTTGCCATGTCTCTTCCATACGGCTTCGAATCACTTCAGCCTCTCCGCCAGTCACTACGAAAGATCGTGTGTCCATCACCGTCCCATCGTAAAGCAGATGGAAAATCTGATCTCCGCATGGCTCTTCACCCATTTCGGCCACCAGGAGTTCTACCTCTAAAGGCTTCATTTCGTGGGTGAAGTATTGGCCGAGGGTTTGGGCGTACTGGTTCGCTAGCCAGCGGGCATCGACATCTTGGCGACTAAAGGAGTACCCCTTGAGGTCTGCGTGACGCACTCCGGCAACCCGCATTTGGTCAAACTCGTTGTATTTTCCAACTCCGATGAAACCAATGCGGTCATAGATTTCGCTGACCTTGCGCAAAGTGTTGGAGGGGTTTTCGGCACAAAGCAAAACCCCGTCAGCGTAGGTTGCTCCTACGGCGGCGCGGCCACGGGCGATTCCTTTGCGGGCATAATCTGCCCGGTCTTTCATTACCTGTTCTGGCGAAACATACATCGGCATGTTCATGCGACACCTCCATTCAGGTTGGCCAGAATCGCTCCAGTACGAGTAGCAATTTCTTCATTGGGGATACGGGAAAAACCGTCTTTTGTGATGGCCGCCACCACGGGGTAAATGCCACGAATGGGGTCTGGGCCTCCCGTTGCGCTGTCTTCGTCGGCAGCATGAAAGAGCGATTCGATAGCCAAGTCAACGGCTTCACTTTGTTTTAGGTTTCCGTTGTGGCGGAGTTTTATCACGGTACCGGCATGCAAACTGCCCGAACCGGAGGCTCCGTAGTCTCGTTCTTCGTAGCGGCCGCCAGTGATGTCGTATTGAAAGAGTCGGCCTTTTTCTTGTTGACTGTCGTACCCGGCAAACAGTGGCACCACCCCAAGGCCTTGCATGGCCGCCGGAAGATTGTTGCGAACCATTTGACTAAGTTGGTTCGCTTTCCCTTCGAGGCTCAGTGGGTTGCCTTCTACTTTTTCGTAGTGTTCGAGTTGCAACTGGAAGAGGCGCACCATTTCCATGGCCGGTCCAGCGGCCCCAGCGATCGCTACGCCAGAAAGCCCGTCGGCTGGAAAAACTTTTTCAATATTTCGATGACTAATGAGGTGCCCAGAAGTAGCTCGGCGATCCCCGGCCATCACAACCCCATCGTCGGTGCGAATGGCCACCACCGTGGTGGCGTGAGTTATTTGCGCCGGGTCTAAAGCAGCACCACCCAACTCAGGCTGGCGTTTGAGGGTGCGTAGCAATTCGACAAAATCTGGGCCAGGGTCATCGGATGAGGCAAAGAAAGGAAGGGTCACGGGTTGGAGAGTATCTGCCTTCGCGAGGCGTCTACTCGCCGCCTTTCTGTACATAACTTTTTACAAACTCTTCAGCATTGCTTTCGAGCACTTCATCGATTTCGTCAAGGAGGTCGTCCAGTTCAGCCTTTAGATGCACCCCTTGTTCCCCGGAAGCCCCGGGAGTGGCGTCTTCTTGTTCAAAGTCTTCTCGCGAGGTTGCCGCGTTTTTCCGTTGTTGTTCTTGTTCGGGCATCTTTTCTCTCCTCGTCTGTTGACTTGAGACTAGACCGGGTCGCTTGCTTTTAGGTGGTCAAGTAGTTCAATTACGGTAGCGCATTGATCCAATATCGAGCCCACATGTTTTTCGGTACCTCGGGTGGGTTCCATCATGGGGATCCGTTGCAAGTTTGTTTGGCCGGTTTCGAAGACCAGCGAATCCCAATTGGCGGCCACCACTTGGTCTGGCCATTTCTCAAGACATCGGCCGCGAAAATACGCTCTGGTTTCTTTTGGGGGTTTCTCCATGGCTGCAGCCACTTGTCGCTCATCCACCAAAGTTTCAGCTCCCAAACGGGCAAAAAGCGAACGATCGGGGCGCAAATCGTGGTATTGCAAATCAATGGCGGCCAGACGTATGTCGCCGGCGGACAAAGCTTTCCGTTCTTGATAGGCCGTAAGCAAATGCTGCTTGGTGACCCAATCCACTACCCCGATGAGAGGCGAGCGCTCACTTTGCTCCAATGCCGTAAGCACTTGAAGCCAGCGTTCCATGACCAATGCGGCGGTGGCTCCACCTACTTTTTTGCTACCAAAACGCTCAAGATATTTAACAGCTTTTTCGTAGTAACTCCATTGCAAAGAAAGCGCAGTAGCAGAGGAACCGTCATCCAACAAAAGCGGCTGACGCAAGGTGAGGTCGAATGAAACCTGTTGCAGGGCTCGTACCGGGTCGGCAAATCGAACCCCCTGTTCAAGCATTCCTTCTTCAACCATGGCCAAGACCAGCGTCGTGGTTCCGAGTTTTAAAAAGGTCGCAACCTGGCAAAGGTTGGCGTCGCCCACGATGACGTGCAAGCGCCGGTAGCGCAAGGGGTCGGCGTGGGGTTCATCACGGGTATTAATTATGGGCCGCTTAAGGGTTGTTTCTAGCCCGACTGGTTCTTCAAAAAAATCTGCACGTTGAGTGATTTGAAATGGCACTTGGCGTCGGCTGCTGCCGGGCATTTCGCACCCAACTTTTCCTGCTCCAGTAAATATTTGTCGACTCACGAAGTGGGTAGTGGCATGCAACACTACTTGTTCAAAAGGCACCGCCCGGTCTACTAAATAGTTTTCGTGACACCCATAACTGTTGCCTTTTCCATCTGAGTTATTCTTATAGACCACCAACTCTTGCCCCTCGGGGAGTACTTCTTTTGCGGCTTCCATAGAGGCCACCATGATGTGATCAGCAGCTTGGTCATAGAGAACCGCACTAAGGGCATCAGCACATTCTGGGGAGCTCATTTCGGGGTGAGCGTGGTCAACGTAATAGCGTGCCCCATTGGTTAGCACCGCATTCACCATGTGCATTTCAATGGCCGGCGCTCGCCCATCGGCCGTTATAAAACCACGGGCATCGTGGTCGGGGCTTTCAGAAACAAAATCCCAACCAGGGCGTGGAGCATTGGGGCCTCGAGAGGCCGCCGATACCTGGTCAAGGTAAGCGTTGATGAGTAATGCCGAAGCACTAATCGGGTCGGGGTCAGGCACCCCGCGATGAACGATCCCGTATTCGGTTTCTAATCCTAGGATTTTGTCAACAGACATAGTGAAGCAAGCCGAGGCCTACAGGTATTGACCGGTGGTTACCCCGTCGATGGCCCGGCCGCCACCTTCGCTTTGATGCTCGGTAATCAAAGTGCGTACGTAAACGATGCGTTCGCCTTTTTTGCCAGACACTTTGGCCCAATCATCTGGGTTGGTGGTGTTGGGGAGGTCCTCGTGTTCTTTAAATTCTTGACGGACCGCTTGGGTTAAATCATCAGTATGGATACCTAAAAACCCACCGGCCAGTTGACGCTTTATGGCTAGCGCTTTGGCTCGGCGCACAATGTTTTCCACCATGGCGCCCGAGGAAAAGTCTCGGAAGTAGAGAATTTCTTTGTCACCATTTTGGTAGGTAACTTCTAAAAAGCGGTTGCTCTCGTCCGTGCCATACATGACTTCTACGGTTTTTTCAATCATGGCTAAGACCGTTTTGTTGCGGTCTCCCCCGCCGAGGGTTTCAAGCAACTCTTCGGCCAATGGGAGCTCAGGCACCAGGTAGCGAGCGAAAATACGTGAAGCTGCCATTTCGTCGGGCCGGTCAATACGTATTTTTACGTCGAGTCGGCCGGGCCGCAAAATGGCCGGATCAATAAGATCTTCGCGGTTAGATGCACCAATGACAATGACATTGCTTAGCGTTTCCACGCCGTCGATTTCTGCCAATAACTGTGGCACGATGGTGGATTCCATATCCGAGCTAATCCCGGTACCTCGGGTGCGGAACAAAGATTCCATTTCGTCGAAAAAAACAATGACCGGCCAGCCTTGTTCAGATTTTTCTCGGGCTCGTTCAAAAATTAGGCGAATTTGCCGCTCGGTTTCGCCCACATACTTGTTGAGCAACTCCGGGCCTTTGATGTTGAGGAAATAACTCCGAGCGTTTTCGTCTCCCGAAACCTCGCTCACTTTGCGGGCCAACGAGTTGGCCACTGCCTTAGCAATTAACGTTTTTCCACACCCTGGGGGCCCGTAAAGCAAAATCCCTTTGGGGGCATGAAGTTCGTATTCGGCAAAAAGTTCTTTATGAAGGAATGGCAGTTCTACCGCATCTATTATTTTTTCTATTTGTTGATCCAAACCACCGACGTCTTCATAGGTCACGTCCGGTACTTCTTCTAAAATTAGAGCTTCTACTTCGGCTCGCGGCAAGCGTTCCAGCAACAATCCTGCTCGTGCGTCTACCAATACCGAGTCACCACTGCGAAGTTTGGGGGCCAGCGGGCTCAACAAAGCGGCGGTCAGCTCCACTACTTGTTCTTCGTCGCCGCGCCCCACCACTACCACCCGGGAGCCATCGGGTAAAGACTCTTTGACGGTCATGACCTCACCCAAGGAAGGCGGGCGGCATGCCATGATCACACTCATGCTCTCGTTGAGCACAACTTCTTGACCGACCGAAATAGTGGCCGAGAGTTCCGGCGTGATCCCGACCCGCATTTTGCGGTTGGCGGCTTGCACATCAACCGTGGCGTCATCGTTAAGGGCTACCACCGTGCCGTAGGCCGACGGCGGCTGGGTCAGTTGCTCTACTTCTTGGCGAAGATCACCGATACGTTTTCGAGCCGCCTCTAACGTGGCATCCAGTTTTTGGTTGCGCTGCATGGCTTTTTTAAAGTCTTGCTGAGCGTGACGCAACTCAGCCTCTAATACGCCGATGCGTTCGGGGGCATCAATCAAACGGCGGCGGAGGTCAGCCAGCTCATTTTGCAGCGTCAATATTTGGGCTGTCAGGTCTTGTTTTTCTTGGTGGTCCATATGGCTGCTCCGCTTTTTGATGCTTGCGCTTTAGATGACCTTACTCCGCAAACGACGCAGTACAGAAATCCCTTTTATCTGTAAGATTTTCTTGACCGCTCTGCGTCTATCTTCGCTCTTTCCTTGGCTAGGCTGGTGTCCAAGTGACGCAAATAGCGTCTCCCCATTACGAGAGGAACCCTTCCCTTATGAAGGTCTGGATTGATCAAGATCTCTGCACCGGTGACGGACTCTGCGAAGAGATCGCACCCGCCGTTTTTGCTATGCTTGACGATGGTTTGGCATACGTAAAAGAAGGCGACAAGATTTTTAGCGAACCCGGTGGCCCCGAAGGTTTAGCCGAGTTGCCTGAAGATCAACTTGAAGCCACCATTGAGTCTGCTGAAGAATGCCCAGGCGAGTGCATTTTCATCGAAGTTGACTGAGTAAAAGTTTTTTGCAAGGTGAGGGGCTTCGGCCCCTCATTTTTGCGTTTCGGGCTAAGAGCGGCAGGGTCCGGGGCCGCTAGGTTCTTCAGTTAACGCTGCAAGCAAGTTTCGCAGTTCGGTTATCTGCACGGCATAACCCGCCGCTTCGACCCCAACGGTAGAAGAAAACACCACCCCAGACACTTCGCCGTTTTCGTTTATCAAGGCAGACCCAGAGTGTCCTTGGTCAATGTTTATCGCCACCTGTAGTGCGTCTCGCCCTGTGGCTTCTTGGCCGTAAATATCGTTACCGGTGGCCCGAACGTGTTGGACAATACGACCAGGTCGCCACTGGGCTTCGCCCTTTATGTCGAAACCCACCAGCGCCACCAGTTGGCCGTCTTGTGCTTCCCGTAAGGCCAAACCGCTAGGCGGCGGGTTCGGTATCTGCAACAAGGCCAGATCGCTTACCGGGTCGAAAGCCACCACGGTGGCTACTTGGGCCTCTGTCTCACCACCCACCGTTACTTTGGGTTGGTCAACTCCCGCCACCACGTGGGCGTTGGTAACCAAGAGGCCGTCCTCTAAAAAGAAACCGGACCCTCGCTGGGCACGAGCGCACCCCAATCCCCAAATACTGGCCGTTGACCCATGGGTTTGGGCAATAACATCCATTGAGAAAAGTGCTGCCTCGGGAATCTCCACGGAAAAGGCGGGGCCAATTTGCGGCTCGTCTTGTGCAACGGGTGCGTTTGAACAAGCCGACATAATCGATACAAAAACGACCGACCACCAACGTCCTTTAACCATGGTTAAGAAGGAAGCATCCGGGCATGGGTTAGAAACGCCGTGTGGGCCACCATTCGGTGATCCGGCCGAACCGCCGGTGGCTCAATATGCCAGGTTCGGTTCAGCACCTCGACGGTTTCAGCAAAAGCAAAACCATGTTCGGTCAAGGCCTCACGAAAGGTAACGGCCTGAACGATGCTTGGGGTATAGGCCAAAATGATGCCGCCGGGGCGCAAGGCCTTAACGGCATGAGGCACCACCTGCCAAGGTTCTGGGAGGTCCAAGATCACCCGATCCAAGTTGGTTTCGGCGATGCCTTCGTAGACATCGCCGATGGTGATTTTATAGCGCTCCATCACTTCGGTACCTAAAACTGCGGTCACGTTTTCTTTAGCCCGTTGGGCAAAATCTTCGCGAATCTCATAACCCACGATGTCTACTCCGGCTCGCAGCATGGTCATAGACAATGCCCCAGATCCGATGCCCGACTCCAAGACACGCGCCCCGGGGAACAAATCAGCCATCATCAATATTGGGCCAAGATCTTTGGGGTAAATGACTTGTGCCCCACGGGGCATTTTCAAAATAAAATCCGACATGGTGGGCCGCACCGCTAAAAAGTTCTCGCCTCGGCTGGACCGACACCCGGTGCCGTCGAGGTTGCCAATTAAATCGTCGTGACTAACCACCCCGGTATGCGAGTGAAACTCACCGCCGCTTTCCAAGGTAATGAGGTAGCGCCGTTTTTTTCGGTCGATCAGCAACACGTGGTCACCGATGCTGTAGTGATCGTTCATAAAGAGGTGGGTTCCTTTTTTGCGGTGGGTCCGAGTTTTACCGGGACGTCCTGGGTAGCTCGTTCTACGAGGCGACAAAAAGCGCAAACTTCGCTACTGCAGGGCGCTCCGCAGGCCGTGCAGGGTCTAAGTGCTGGCCGGTCGTCAATCGTTTCGTCTTCTGCTGAAGCAAACCGGTCTACCGCACGGGCCAAAAACCCCGCATAAAAGTCATGTTTGCTGCCCGGCGATTGCGCTTCTAAGAGGTTCAACACCTCTTTGTATCCGAGGTGCTTGTTGCCTACTGCTTTGGGGCATTCATCAACGATGTAGTCGATGCCCGTTAACACGCAGTAGGCGGCCATCTCTCGTTCTCCCAAACGGACCAACGGCTTTACCTTGCGGGGAAAACCATGGCCAGCCGGCAGTACTGGTTTTTGTCGACCCAAATAGTCGCTTTGCCAACGCAAGGTGTTGCCTAACAAAACAGCTGCTTCATCATCGAGGTTATGGCCGGTCACCACCACGTCGTAGCCGCCTTCGGTGGCTGCTTGGTCAAAAAGGTGGCGCTTGCTTAAGCCGCAGGCGCTACAGGGGGTTCGTTTGGCTGCTCGGGAGCCAGAAGGAATGTCGTACCCGTATTCCGTGGGGAGGTCAATAATTCGCAAATTGACGTCTCGGGATTCTACGAATTTTTCTACGTAGGTCACTGACTGCTCAGAGTATTCTCCGATACCCAAACCGATGTAAAGCCCATCAACTTGGTAACCCATATCGAGCAAAATGTCCCAAAGAGCCAGCGAATCTTTCCCGCCGGATACGGCAATTAATATGCGGTCTTCGGGAGCAAACATGTCATGTTCGGCAATGGCTTTAGCGACTTGGTCCCGACACAAGCGTAAAAAATGTTCAATACAAAAATTTGCGTTATGGCGCCGAAGGTCAATAACTGCGGGCTCTCGACAGACCCGGCATTTCACGAGTTGCCCCCAGAAATTACCGAACGGATCTCAATATGGTCTTCGTGGGCCAGCATGGCGTCTCCCGGAACCAGGGTGCCGTCCCGGATGACCAGCACCGACTCACGGTTGAGTTCCAAGCGATTCAAAAGAGCCACCACCGACATTGTTCCCTTAAATTCAAGCGTGCGGTTGGGGTTGCGTAGTTCTACCTTCATGGGCTGTTTTCCTCTTTTGCGGCGGGGGCCCTATGGCGAATTTCTAGTGTTTCCCCGGCTTTCAATTTTTCAGAAAAAAGCACCGGCCCACTCCCCCGTTTGCTGGTTCGCCCCACAAACCGTAAAACG
>Ga0302118_10001114_pt1 | contig 13169 bp, 11 predicted proteins | sample AG5_331_MG_FD_203126 | JGI IMG/M metagenome (GOLD analysis project Ga0302118, IMG submission 203126) | Marine microbial communities from Western Arctic Ocean, Canada - AG5_33.1 | ecosystem: Environmental > Aquatic > Marine > Oceanic | place: Canada: Western Arctic Ocean | collected 2017-10-01 | reverse complement strand
CGTTCGAGAAGTCTTTGACGCCGTTGCACCCAAATATGACCTCATGAATGATCTCATGAGTGGCGGTGTACACCGCCTTTGGAAAGACGCCATGGCGGACTGGCTGGCCCCACAAGCCGATTGGTCAATCATCGACGTCGCGGGTGGAACAGGTGATGTCGCGTTTCGCCTTCTCGATCGCATGATTAGGGACAAGAGCGTTCGCGACCTGACCGGCTCCGTTACCGTGTGCGATATTAATCAGGCCATGCTGGAACAAGGCCGCGCCCGTGCCCTCGACAAAGGCAAGCTAAATGGGCTGGATTGGGCCGCGGGAAATGCAGAGTCTTTGCCGTTCCCAAACATGCATTTTGATGCATATACAATTGCCTTTGGTCTCCGCAACGTCACCGATATCCCGGCAGCCCTAGCTGAAGCCCGGCGCGTGCTCAAACCCGGCGGTCGACTATTATGTCTTGAATTTAGCACCGTCGTTTTGCCGGTGCTCAACAAACTTTATGACACCTATTCCTTTTCTATCCTGCCGCGGCTCGGCCAGGTGGTCTCCGGTAAGGGTGATGCCTACCGCTACTTAGCAGAGAGTATTCGGCGCTTTCCCGCTCAGGGCGCTCTCGTCGACCTCATCACGGATGCTGGTTTCGGCCAGATCAGTTATCGCAACTTTGCAGGTGGTATTGCTGCCATTCATTCTGGTTGGCGGCTATAAACACACCACACGCTGGCGCGTTCTTGACCTCTCAATGAAGTGATTCGATTTTTTATGTTTCGTACAATTCGCAATCTCAGCCGTCTGTTCTTAATCGGCCGGACCCTCGCCAAACACGATGCGTTGTTTCTGCTTGATGGGTATGCAGAAGGCCGAACGATCGCAGCCCTTGCTAGGCTCACGGCCAAACCCGTCCCAGCCCTAAGTGCGCTCCGACCCGGCCAAAGGTTGTCCACCGCCTTAACCACGCTGGGTCCGACTTTCATTAAGCTTGGCCAAACCCTATCGACCCGACCAGATTTGTTGGGGCAAGGCGTCACGGATGATCTGACCAACCTGCAAGATCAACTCCCACCCTTCGCCTATGAAGACGCAACCAAAATTATGGCGGCTGATTTTGACGGTGGGGCAGATGCCTTGTTCGAGTCCGTGGACCCGAATCCGGTGGCCGCTGCGTCAATTGCCCAGGTCCACTTTGCAACCACGACGGATGGAAAAGATGTCGCGGTCAAAATACTGCGGCCTGGCATCAAGGACGCTTTTGCCCGCGATGTTGACCTTCTGTATTGGATCGCTGAATCGGTAGAGCGCACACAGCCAAAATTGAGGCGGCTGCGACCGGTCGAAACTGTGCGCACGTTTGAAGAATCAGTGCGCATAGAAATGGACTTACGCCTTGAAGCCGCTGCGGCAGAAGAGTTGCGCGAGAATTTTTCAGATGAACCGAAGTTCAGCGTCCCTCAGGTCGACTGGCAGAGAACGTCCGGGAATATCTTAACGCTGGAACGAGTCTCCGGCATCCGCGTGGATGACCGGAGCGCCATAGAAGCCAAGGGGCTAGATCCCGTAGACCTCGTAAAAACCTCAGCGGAAGCGTTTTTCCGCATGGTGTTTCATAATGGGTTTTTTCACGCAGACATGCACCCAGGGAATCTTTTCATAGCCGACGACGGCACATTGATCGCCATCGACTTTGGGATCATGGGGCGCGTTGATCCACGCACACAGAGACACCTAGGGGAAATGCTGCTTGGATTCCTCACTCGCGATTATAAGCGAGTCGCTGAAATTCATATGGAGGCGGGCTTTGTTCCCGCCACAAAAGACGTTGGCGCGTTTGCTCAAGCCTGCCGTTCTATTGCGGAGCCTATTCTGGGGAAGCCATTAAACGAGATTTCACTGGCGCGCCTGCTCGGCCAACTATTTCAAATTACCGAAACTTTTGAGATGCAAACGCAGCCACAACTGCTTTTGCTGCAAAAAAGCATGCTTCTCGCTGAGGGTGTTGGTCGCGCTCTAGCGCCGAACGTCAACATGTGGGAGCTGGCACGCCCCCTTATAGAAGAGTGGATGGTGCGGGAACTAGGCCCGGAGGGACGCATTCGCGATGTCGTCTCAGACGCCACGGCGACCCTTGAAAAACTGCCGCGACTCATAGACAGCGTGGACGCGGCAGCCCAGCAAATTCAACAACACGGTTTGCGGCTAACCCCCGAAACAGCCGCCGCCATTCGTGGGGGGGTGGCCGGGCAACGACGTTTTTCATGGTGGCCTTGGGCTGTGGCTGCCCTAGCCCTCCTTCTTTGGATAACGTCTTAAAAGTACATATACCGGGCATAGGTGACGGGTGGGGGCATTTTCGTATAGGGTTCCGTGCCAAATACACAGCCATAGCCTAAATAAGGCTCCGCACAGGAAGGCACCGAGTTGTGCTTGAAAATCGCCACATCCTATTGATCGTTTCTGGTGGCATCGCCGCAGTGAAGGTGCCGGATCTCATTCGTCGTCTGCGCGAGCGCGGCGCCATGGTGCGTTGCATCCTAACAAAAGCTGGTGAGCAATTTGTAACCCCCATGAGTTTAGCCGCACTTTCAGGCGAAAAGGTCTTTCAGGACTTATTCTCACTGACAGATGAAAATGACATGGGGCACATCAACTTAAGCCGAGAAGCCGACATTATTCTGGTTGCGCCGGCTACAGCAAACATTATGGCAAAGATGGCCTACGGCATCGCCGATGATCTAGCCACCACTGCGCTGCTAGCTGCAGACAAAACGGTCATGATCGCGCCATCCATGAACGTGATGATGTGGAACCACGCCGCAACTCAATCCAATTTAAAGACGTTGCAAGATCGCGGTATTGAGGTTGTCGGACCCGGCGCCGGAGATCTAGCCTGTGGTGAAATCGGTGATGGCCGCATGGCTGAAGTGGCTGGTCTCGTTTCAGCCTTAAGCACGTTCTTCCAGACAAGAAAAGAATCTGGCCCGTTGTCTGGTTGCTCGGCTCTGGTCACAAGCGGGCCGACGCACGAGCCGATTGACCCTGTAAGGTACATCGCTAATCGGTCATCGGGTAAACAAGGTCACGCCATAGCTGCTGCGCTCGCGCGCTTAGGCGCCAAGGTGACGCTGGTCACCGGCCCCACACAAGAACCGAATCCAAGCGGCGTCACTGTGGTGGCCGTTGAAACCGCTCAGCAAATGCTCGGCGCCTGCATAGCCACAAAACAGGCCGATGTCGCCGTTTGCGCGGCTGCCGTTTCGGATTGGAGGGTCGCACAGGCAAGTGACGCTAAGCTCAAGAAAGTAAGTGGCGACCCGCCCCCAGCGCTAAGACTGAAGGAAAACCCAGACATTCTTGCAACCTTGTCTCAGGCCAAAACAAACCGACCAAGGCTCGTGGTTGGGTTTGCCGCCGAGACAGAGAACGTGATTAAAAACGGCACAGCCAAGCGCGCGAAAAAAGGCTGTGATTGGATTGTCGCCAATGATGTTTCTGCTGGTTTCGGAGCCGATACAAATACGGTACACGTGATCACCGGTCAGGGCAGCGACAGTTGGCCAACGTTAAGTAAGAAAGCTGTTGCTGAGCTCCTCGCCCTGCAAATTGCCAGACATATAAAACAAACCCTCTAACCTCTAAATTTTTAAGAGAACTCATGACCAACTCCGTTCCCATCGCCATTAAACGTTTACCTCACGGCCTCGACCTTCCTCTCCCCGCTTACCAAACAAACGGTGCCGCTGGTATGGATTTGTATGCCGCCATTAAAGACCCCGTTACGCTCGAACCTGGAGAATATGGATTAGTTCCAACAGGACTGTCCATGGCGTTGCCGTCTGGCTATGAAGCACAAGTTCGGCCGCGATCCGGGTTATCCGCAAAACATGGCGTAACGGTCTTGAACTCACCGGGCACGATTGATGCAGACTATCGGGGAGAAGTGAAAGTGATTCTGATCAATCACGGCCAACTGCCATTTGAGGTCGCGCGCGGAGAGCGGGTCGCCCAAATGTTGATCACCCCGGTCACCCGTGGCGTATTGGAAGAGGTCGGCACTTTGCCTGACACCTTGCGTGGCGAAGGTGGATTTGGCTCCACTGGAACCGGTTGAACCGGACCATACAAAGCCATGAATTACGATACGGCGGACTTATCGGAAGACCAAATAGAACGCTACGCCCGTCACATTCACTTGAAAGAAGTGGGCGCCAGTGGACAGCGGAGATTACTGTCAGCAAAGGTCTTGGTTATAGGGGCAGGGGGGCTTGGCTCGCCGCTCATCCAATATCTAGCAGCAGCCGGCGTGGGTGTCATCGGCGTGGTCGACGACGATACCGTGGACCTATCAAACTTACAGCGCCAAGTTCTCCATACGACCGCCCATGTCGGCGCGGCCAAAGTCGATAGCGTGATTGATGGCGTGCGAGCGATTAACCCAGACATCCGTATTGTCCCGCACAAAGAACGCTTAACGGCTGCCAACGCGCGCAACCTGGTTCAGAAATACGATCTTGTTGCTGATGGGAGCGACAATTTCGAAACACGGTTTCTAGTGAACGATGCCTGTTTTTTTGAACGCAAAACTTTGGTGTCTGCCGCCGTGTTGCGCTTTGATGGGCAACTATCTACCTACAAACCGCGGCACGACGGGCCGTGCTATCGATGCCTATATCCAGAAGCGCCGCCAGAAGAGGGCGTCTGGACGTGCGAACAAGCTGGCATTCTAGGTGCGGTAGCAGGCGTAATGGGCTCTTTGCAGGCCACAGAAGTGCTCAAAGAAATACTAGGCGTTGGGCAAGGAATGTCTGGTCGCCTTTTAATTTACGACGCCCTAGACGTGTCGATACGGGTCGTCAAATTGCGCCCGGACCCAGGCTGCGCCTTGTGCTCAGATAAAGCGACGATCACTGACGTAACTACCTAACCCGGAACTTTATTTTTTAAAGATGACATCAACGTAGCGCTTCTCTTTCGCACGTGTTCCGTCTGCCTTCCCCTTACGTGGGCGCCCTCTCATCACTCAGTGACTTGGGCTCGTGACCAGGTAGACCCTTAGTTGGTTAGGGCTTCCGGTGAGAACGTCTCACCAGAGGGGTGCGCACCCTACAAAAAATCTGGCGCACGTTCCAGGAATGACAAGAACCCTTTGCGAGCCAGCGGATTAAGCGTAAGAGGACGCATGCCGGACAATGACCTCCATGACCTAACCGAGTTAGCCGCCAATAGCACCCTGTCTGCAGATGGCCGCCTGCCCTTGATTGGGCTAGATAAATCAGAATTGGCAGCTTTAGCGGTGGGAATAGGAGAAAAGCCTTACCGTGGCACCCAGCTGTTTCACTGGATTTACAGCCGAGGCGCCCGCAATTTTGAGGATATGACAGATATCTCCAAGGAGTGCCGCGCCCAGCTGGCAGAAAAATTTACCCTAGAACGGCCTGTTATTGACCAAGAGCAGGTCTCTGAAGATGGCACCCGTAAATGGCTCCATGCATTTTCCGACGGCCAAAAAGCCGAGGCGGTGCTCATCCCGGAAGATGACCGCGGCACATTATGCGTTTCCTCTCAAGTGGGTTGCACGCTGACCTGTCGCTTCTGCCACACGGGTACTCAGCGCCTAGTGCGCAATCTGACCCCCGGCGAAATTGTTGCCCAGGTGATGGTGGCCCGGGATGCCCTTGGCGAATGGCCGACCCCAAAGGATGGCTCGCGCGCCCTGACCAACATCGTGCTGATGGGTATGGGCGAGCCGCTCTACAATTTTGAAGCCGTTAAAAAAGCTATGAAAATCGTTATGGCTAGCGACGGCATCTCCATTAGTCGACACCGCATTACATTGTCGACATCGGGTGTTGTGCCAGAGATTGAACGCTGCGGCGAAGAGCTACGAGTTAAACTGGCCATCTCACTGCACGGGGCAACCGACGAAATTCGATCCAAAATCATGCCCATCAATAAAAAATATCCGCTAAGGGAACTAATGGAAGCCTGCCGAACCTATCCCGGCGTCTCCAACGCCCGGCGGATTACATTTGAATACGTCATGCTAAAAGACATTAACGATTCAGAAGCGGATGCGCGGGCGTTGGTGGATTTGGTTAAAGATGTCCATTGCAAATTTAATCTGATCCCGTTTAATCCCTGGCCAGGAACACCGTACGAGTGCTCAAGCAGAAAAACCATAGAACGGTTCCAAGATATACTAGCTAGCGCAAGCATCACCTGCCCCATCCGCACACCACGCGGACGCGATATTCTCGCGGCCTGCGGACAACTAAAAACGGATTCAGAAAAATTATCCGCCAAGGAGCGGCGGGTTCAAGCCGAACAAGCCTGGGCCGACAAGGAAGCGCGGGTCGCGCTATAATCAACGAAACACGCGTTGCGTTGCACTAGCGCTCTGGCTTTTCATCCCCTACATTTCTAACCACACGAAACTCAGGGATGCAATTGGTTTTATTATCACCGTCAGGTTGTGTAGTAATTAGGGTCGACACGTCTTTGGTCGGCTGTTCTCGGCCGCGACAATTCAAGCCTCCCTGGTGGTCGCAGTCATCAACGTTAACCTCTTGTTTTATAACCTTCTTAAAGCGCCCGGCCGCCTTGAGGATAGAGCTATGTATGACATTGAAGGGTCTCGACGCCACCTCAATGTCGGCGAGAAAGGCCGGATGAACTTTTAAAATCCCCGGGCGTCACGCCAGAAATTTTCGATCGATACCTTCCCTTTGCTATCGCCTTAGATGTCGAAAGCAAATGAGGTAAACAATTTGACCCGGCACTTAATCGTCTCGGTGGATTTAGGGTGGCGGTTTCTCTAGTGAATTCTCCGGCAGTGGCGGTGCGGTTGGTGACACAGGGTCGTCATTGGGTGCTTGCCCTACCCCTGCGTCTCCCTATACTCCGCCGCAAATTGACCGGGCTCCTTAGGCAGACTAGGGGCTAACCTTAGATACGGGAAAAGAAATCATGAGCCGCGAAAAAGTTGTCCTCGCCTATTCGGGCGGATTAGACACCTCCATTATTCTGCGGTGGCTGCAGGAAGAAAAGAACTGTGACGTCGTCACCTTTACCGCTGACATCGGTCAAGGCGAAGAACTAGAGCCTGCCCGGAAGACAGCCGAGAAGATGGGTATCGAGCACATTTACATTGAAGACCTACGCGAAGAGTTTGTGCGCGATTACTGCTTCCCGATGTTCCGCGCCAACGCGCTCTATGAAGGGGTCTATCTCCTCGGGACATCGATCGCTCGGCCGCTCATTGGTAAGCGTTTAGTAGACATCGCCAGAGACACGAATGCCGCCGCAATTTCTCACGGTGCCACCGGCAAGGGTAACGACCAAGTTCGTTTTGAGCTTACGGCCTACGCGCTGGAGCCTGGAATTAAAGTTATTTCCCCGTGGCGAGAATGGGATTTGAACTCCCGCGGCAAGTTGATCGAGTACGCTGAGAAACACGACATTCCCATTCCAACAGACAAGCGCGGTGAAGCGCCCTATTCGATGGATGCGAACTTGCTACACATCTCCTACGAGGGGAAAGCGCTTGAGGACCCCTGGACGGAACCGGATGAAGATATGTTCCGTCTCAGCGTTTCACCAGAAGCGGCGCCGGACACTCCAGAGTATATCGAGATCGATTTCGAAGGTGGGGACCCTGTTGCCATTAATGCTGAACGCCTTTCACCAGCGGCCTTCCTAACCAACCTAAACGGGTTGGGTGGCAAGCATGGGATCGGCCGCGTCGACATTGTAGAAAATCGCTACGTTGGCATGAAAGCGCGGGGGGTCTACGAAACTCCCGGCGGGACCATTTGGCTTACCGCGCGGCGCGCCATCGAGAGCATCACTATAGATCGTGAAGCCGCCCATCTAAAAGATGAGTTGATGCCCCGTTACGCCAAGCTCATTTACTCGGGTTACTGGTTTGCACCAGAGCGGGAAATGCTTCAGGCGGCCATAGACGCAACACAAACACATGTCACCGGAACGGTACGCCTCAAGCTTTATAAAGGAAATGCCATTGTCGTCGGACGGAAATCTCCATGCACCCTCTACAGCACAGAGCACGTGACCTTCGAAGAAGACGAAGTTTATGACCAGCATGACGCAGAAGGCTTCATCAAGCTAAACGCCCTACGGCTCCGCCTCGGAACGCTGGCTCGCCAAAAATAAAGCAGGAACCGGAGCCTCAAGGTATGAGTGATCAGATCAAAAGCGCCATTGAGAACAGCATTCTCCTGCTCACTATTGCCAGGCCCGAAAAAAAGAACGCCCTGACGGCAGATATGTACGCGGCAATGGCAGACTCCATAACCGATGCAGACAATAATAAAAATATACGGGTCATTCTCATAACGGGTAGCGAAGACAGCTTCACAGCTGGAAATGACCTTAAGGATTTTCTCGACAACCCTCCGATAGAAAGCTCAAGCCCAGTATTCCAATTCATGCATGCTATCGCGGGGACCAAAAAGCCCGTGGTCGCCGCAGTTAACGGATTAGCCATCGGCATCGGCACCACTATGTTGCTGCATTGCGACCTAGTTTACGCCGTTGAAACGGCGCGCTTTCAGTTACCCTTTGTGAACTTAGGTTTAGTTCCCGAACTGGGGTCTAGCCTTATCTTACCGGCCCTCACAGGACGCACAGCAGCAGCCGAACTAATGATGTTTGGCGACATGTTCAACACCGCCAAAGCGACAGAGATCGGATTGTTAAACGGCACCTGCAGTGCCGAGACACTCTTAGGTACGGCACGCTCTGCTGCCCAAAAATTAGCGACTAAGCCGCCAGCGGCCCTACGCAAAACCAAAGCACTTTTGAATTCCAATGTAAACGAAGTCCACGCACGCATAGACCAAGAGGCGCAAGTGTTTGGTGAGCAACTAAACAGCGTAGAGGTGAAAGAGGCAATAGCCGCCTTCTTTGAAAAACGCGCGCCTGATTTTTCGAAATTTGAATGACCCAGTTATGGCCACACAGATGAACACGAACTTTAGTTTTTACGACATTGTTCCCGATTTACCGCCCCTGACGGTTGTCGACGTCGGTGCGCTGCCGCTTGACGGTTTACCAGAGGTCTACTCACCCCTCTTAGAGCGGGGTAAAGTGAGCTTAATCGCCTTTGAGGCCGATCAAGCAGGGTGTGTAAAATTGACCGCCAAACTGGGGCCAGAACATGAAGTTTTCCCAGTTATAGCCGGGGACGGATCAGAAAGAACCTTTTATCAAAATAGTCATGAGATGACGAACTCTTTGTTTCCGCCAAACCTGGGTCTTATCTCTCGGTTTGTTGGGATCGCAGAATTTATGCAGCCCATTGGAACAAAAACCGTCAAAACATGCAGGCTGGACGACACGATCGACTTGGACACGATCGATCTGCTAAAAATGGACGTTCAAGGTGGAGAACTTCTCGTTCTGGATGGGGCGCCTAAACTCGCAACATCCGCCCTTGCGATCCACACAGAAGTCGAGTTCGTACCACTTTATTCCGGGCAACCCCTGTTCGCAGATATAGACACGAGAGTGCGGTCTCTAGGGTTCCAGTTTCACACATTCAGAGGGATCGCGACGCGCTCCTTCGTGCCCCTAAGATCGGCAATCGATGAGTTTAAAGGCGTCAACCAAGCCCTATGGTCAGATGCCGTGTATGTACCCGACTTATCCAACCTCTTAAATTATTCGGACGAACGGCTACTGAAGCTCGTCGCCATATTACACGATCTATACGAATCCGTGGATTTGGCGCTTCATATTTTGAATTTAATGAGCGAAGGAAGTGATAGAAAAATCTTTAATGAGTACTTCAAAAAACTTGGGCTGACTTGAAGACAAGACTGCGAAGCAGCAGCATATATTCTTACACCTAAAAGCTCGTCGGTATTTTCACGTCATCCAGGCCGTTTTGTAAACGCGCCGCTCTGAGCGCGTTGAACATAAGGCAGGCGATGGTCATTGGGCCTACACCTCCAGGAACAGGGGTGATCGCTGAAGCCACGTTCGAGACGGCATCAAAATCAACATCGCCAACCAACCGGTCTTTGTCGCCTTCTCTGGGCAAACGGTTGATCCCGACATCAATCACAACAGCGCCGGGCTTAACCCAATCTTCTTTGACCATCTCAGGACGACCGACAGCGGCGACAAGAATATCCGCTCGGCGGCAATGGTCAGCTAGATCCGCAGTGCGCGAATGAGCCGTCGTCACCGTGCAGTCTTCGGCCAACAGCAACTGAGCCATCGGCTTACCAAAAAGAAGCGAGCGACCAATGACCAAAGCATTCTTGCCGGTCATGTCGCCCAATTGACGACGGAGTAAGAGCTGACAGCCCAGCGGCGTGCATGACACCATGCCGACTTCACCGGCCATGAGGCGTCCGGCATTTTCAGGATGCAAGCCATCAACATCCTTCAACGGATCGATCGCTAGAATGACCGGCTTCTCATCTAAGTGCTTTGGAAGAGGCAACTGAACCAGGATGCCATGGACCTTTGGGTCACCGTTCAGTTTTTGGACCAGAGCCATCACGGTTTCCTGTTTCGTGTCAGCTGGCAATGTGTGCTCAAAAGACTCCATACCTAATTTAACAGCGGCCTTTCGTTTGCTGCGCACATACACTTGACTGGCCGGGTCTGCACCAATCAACACAACGGCTAACCCGGGTCTGATGCCGTGCTCAGCGGTAAGTTGTCCAATTTTTTTGCCGATCAAGATTCGTAGTGCAGCGGCCGTCGCTTTGCCATCGATAAGGGTTGCCTGGCTCATATCAAACTCCATCGGTCTGTAATTGCTGACAGTTTAGCGGGATCGCCGGCCACACGCACGACTTTGCGATAAGCTTTGGGGGACCCACACACATGCACGGTAATGCAATCACCTTCAGCGCAGCAATACGCCAACGCGACAGCCACCTTATTAATTTACCATCCACACAATGAGGATATTGAGATATAGCTGGGCCAACCAAAGACCCAACAGAAGAACGATTGGTGAAAGGTCGAGGCCACCCACTATCGGCACGTAACGTCGGATTTTCAGAAAGACGGGTTCGGTCATCTGACGTAGGGTCGACCAAATCATGTGGACAAACTGATTGTGAGTATTGATAACACTGAAGTTGACTAACCAACTCAGGATGACGGCAGCGACGACCACATGCCAGTACATATCGAGTATGATTTGAACAAGCCGAACTATCGGAACGAGTAGATCCACCTAATGTCCTCCGGGTTGCCATTTGCAGGCGGTGTGTGCGGCCGCACCGTACTGAGCAGAGACCCAGTAGACAAGAGCAATGGGTGGGGGCCCTTGGCACATCCACAACAGCGCTTACAATTTATGTTTCCGCGCTAACAGTACTAGCGAGCTGCACAAGTAGCCCTGCAGCTTAGCGCACCGAACGGGTGCTCTCTGGGATTTCCTTTCATGATCTGCGCGGCCTAGCCTTTGGTCCGGATGGAGGGCTTTATGTTGAGAGTGTGATGGGGCAATCCATCATTCCTGTTAATACGGACACTAGAACTAAACGATATGAAGAGTTATTTCTGCACCCGCTGGAGAAGCGGGTGCTGTTGCCTTGGTTTAAATGGCTCCATGCCGTGCGCCCGTCTAGACCTAGGAGAACTGAGAGTGCTCGATCCCAAAGGTTCAATAATCACCGTTTCGTCAGGTCTTCCGTTCGTGAGGTCAGGCGCTTGACTTAGGGCACCGCTCCGCACAATATCCGCGCCCTTCCTCTGGGGGGCCGTAGCTCAGTTGGGAGAGCGCGACGTTCGCAACGTCGAGGTCAGCGGTTCGATCCCGCTCGGCTCCACCAAAAATCTTATTTTCTTCGTTGGTCAGATTGACCAACCGGCAACCGGGCTATGAACGGCGGATGGACGCATCCGGATAGAGCCGGTACAACTCGCCGCAATATGAAACGATCCCTGCCCGATTTTTCAGGCCTGCGTCAGGTCTTCGCCATCCGCAATTTTGCTCTGTATACTGCCGGGAACACCTTGTCGTTGACGGGAATGTGGGTGCAGCGCCTAGCCGTCGGTTGGCTGATGTGGGAACTCACAGAATCTGGTGCCTGGCTTGGCGCCATAGCGATCGCTGAATTTTTACCGATCATTATTTTAACACCGCTCGGGGGTGTCGTCGCCGACCGGTTCGATCGGTTGCGCGTCTCAATGATTGCTCAAGGGTTTGCTTGCGTTCAGGCGACTGCACTGTGGCTCTTGACGCTCACCGGGCACATATCTCCAGAGATGTTAGTCGTCCTAATGTCAATCGGCGGCATCACAAATGCGATGAACCAAGCCGCGCGTGTGACGCTGGTCGTCAACATGGTGCCCCGTGAAGTGATGTCGACCGCCATTGCAATCAGCTCCATCATCTTCAACGTCGCACGCATTATCGGGCCGGCCATTGCTGGGATTCTAATTGCGACCACAGATATTGCCTGGGCGTTCTTCGTAAATGCTGGGTCTTACGCGGCGTTGATAGTCGCCATGGCCATGATCCGCATGCCCCGCCTAGAGCATCGCATTCCGCCTAGCTCGTCTTATTTCCGAGACTTGGTGGAAGGCGCGCGCTTCACGTTCACTCACACGGGGGTGGCCGCGATCATCGCGTTAACGGCGGTGAACTCTTTGTTCGCACGACCCTTGATCGACCTACTCCCGGGTTTTGCCGGTGAAGTGTTCAAGGGTGGGCCACAAGGCCTCGCGATCTTGACGTCTGCTATGGGGCTGGGTGCCATTTGCGCGTCTATCTGGCTAGCCCAGAGAGGTCGATTAACCGGACTGACTAATATCGTGTTTGTCGGCGTTATGATTAACGGCGCCGCGGTCTCGGTCTTTGCCATGTCGACAAATATATGGACGGGCGCACTGCTCCTCGCGGTGTCCGGATTCACGCAAGCCTGCACTGGCACAGGCACTCAAACACTAATTCAATCGTCCGTTACAGATCGATTGCGCGGACGGGTCATGAGTGTCTGGTTAGTTATTGGGCGCGGCGGACCAGCGTTAGGCGCAATGGTCATGGGAACCGCAGCAGAGGTTTTTAGCTTCGGCCCACCACTTCTAACGGGCGCCCTAGTGACATTCTTCGCCGCAGCTTACGTGATGCCCCGACGAACCACGGTTGCGCGCATGCTAGAACGCACGAGCGCAAACTAGCATTAAA
>Ga0302118_10001106_pt1 | contig 13222 bp, 13 predicted proteins | sample AG5_331_MG_FD_203126 | JGI IMG/M metagenome (GOLD analysis project Ga0302118, IMG submission 203126) | Marine microbial communities from Western Arctic Ocean, Canada - AG5_33.1 | ecosystem: Environmental > Aquatic > Marine > Oceanic | place: Canada: Western Arctic Ocean | collected 2017-10-01 | reverse complement strand
AAAAGGCACCCGCCTGCCATGAGAGTTCCGAAAAACACATCGACGACGACCGGGCTGTTCGGCAAGCATAGGGCAACGCGCCGGGTAAGGTGTTGATCAACTTGAACCGCAAAACTATGCGCGCGTGAGACTATATCTGAATACGTATAGCTTTGCTGATCGCAAACAAGCGCGGTCTTATTCGGGAGTCTGTTGACAGCAGCTAGAAGGCCGCCGTGAACAAGTGCGGAATCATTGAGGTTCATGCTTGGGTATTTTTCTGCGTGGGATAGGCCCGAAGCACAGCCGCCGCAACAGCTGATGCCACGCCCGCTTTAATGAGATCGCCCGGAAGAAAAACAGATCCAGCGAGAGCTGCATTTCCAACGGAAAGATCAAGAACTAATGCCATAATGGGAACTCCAACCACATAGACAAGACCGATCCCGCCTACGCAATTCGCAAGGAAAAGAACACCGATTGAAGCACCAAAACGCGATACGAAGGCGCCAATACAATACGCGGCTAATGGCCAGGCGATCAGATAGCCTGCACTAGGACCAACAAACACTCCAAGGCCGCCCCTCCCACCGGACAATAAAGGCAGGCCGAGTGCCAAAAGGACAAGGAGCAGTAACATTGCGAGAGCTGCCCTACGGGCGCCAATCACACATCCAGAAAGCATGATGCCAAGCGTTTGACCTGTTACCGGTACAGGGACAAAAGGCACCGGAATCGGCGGTAGCAGACCAAGCGCAGCAGTAAGCGCCGCAAACATCGCCACAAGAACTGTATCCTTGGCGCTCACCGCTTATCTCCCCAGCGTTCAAATCCACGCGCCGTCAGAGCGTCTGAAAGAGCATCCGATTCACGTAGCAATCTCGTCAGGGCCGGAACAAACATCGCAATATAGGCGCGCTCAAGCCCCCGCGCTTTTTGCACGTCTCGAACGTCTCGAACGATATCGAAAACCGAAGGGATGAGACGGATTGTCAGCGCAATAAGAAAAGCAATTCGCTCAGGGTTAACCCCAAGAGGGCGTAACACCGAGCACATCGCCGCAAGAACATCACTCATCTCTGACAGGCGGGTCGTATATGTGACTAAGGTAGCAACCCAAACTAGGGTCACGAGCCTCAACGAAATCAGAACTGCGGCTTCAGCGCTTACAAGCCAGAGTTGAGCCAATAAGATTGCAAGGACCCAGATCAATAATGGACGCGTTGAAAGCCACAACCGCTTAAAGCCCAACCCCGCCACAACTGAAAATATAAAGCCAACACTAATAGTAAGAAGGACCATTACAGAGACATGACTAATTACAACAATAGTTAGGCCTGTAAAAAACATAAACCCCAGCTTAACCGGGGCACTCAACCCATGGATCCAGCCATCACCTGGGAGATAAAGCCCGGCAATCATGACAAGGGCCCTAGATACAATGGAATAGCGCAGTCTGGCGCGCCATCGTGCGAAATGCGCCCCTTATCAAGGACAAGCACACGGTCGAAGCTATCAAGATGCTCAACATGGTGGGTCACAACAATAACCGTGCAAGGCAGGTCTGCGATAGTTTTCATCACTAACTCTGCATTACGGCGATCAAGCAGGGTCGTTGGTTCGTCGCATACAAGAATATCCGGTTCTGCAATCATCACACCAGCAAGAGCGACAAGCTGCTTTTCGCCGCCGGATAATAGGTGAGCAGAGCGATCAGCCAAGTGAGACAAAGAAAACCCCTCTAATGTGTCGGAAATGCGTTGCCTTAACACGTCACCATCTAAGCGGAGCGGCTTGAGCCCGAGGGCTAGATCTTCAGCGACAGTCGGCATCACAATCTGATTATCCGGATTCTGAAATAGAAACCCAACTCGCGATCGCACCTTTTTACCATCTGACCGCGTATCAAATCCGTCAACAGTAACGGTTCCATGATCGGGTAAGAGAAGACCGTTTAAGAGTTTAGCGAAGGTGCTCTTGCCCGAGCCATTGTCGCCGATCACTCCGATACGATGCTCCGTGAGGGACAGCGCTAAGTCATCAAGAACGACCCGGCTCTGAAGCCGAACAGTGACGTGATCTATACTAATCATTACAGAGGCCAAGCGAATAAAAGGAATGGAATGGAGGTCGCTACCACAAGGATTTCCAGAGGAAGCCCCATTCGCCAGTAATCACCAAACCGGTATCCGCCAGGCCCCATTATAAGCGTGTTGTTTTGGTGTCCGATGGGCGTGAGGAACGCACAAGATGCGCCGATTGCGACGGCCATTAAAAACGCATCAGGGTTTGAATTCAACTGGTCAGCGATTTGCACCGAAATCGGGGCCATTACGACCGCCGTCGCAGCGTTGTTCATAATGTCTGATAGTGTCATCGTCACAACCATCACCAAGATTAAAGCTACTACAATTGGAAACTGGGATGTCAGCGCAACGATACCTTGCGCAATGAGAGCGGCAGCACCTGTTCTATCCAACGCCTCTCCGATGGGAATCATACATCCGAGCAAAACAAGCACAGGCCATTCGATGCTGCTATAGGCCCGACTTGGAGAAACAATCCGACCAAGGACCATAACTGCAATCGCCAAACCAAATGCAATAGTAATAGGAACCATTTTGAGCGCTGCTGCTACGATGGAAATACCAAACACGGTGCTCGCAAAGAGCGCTCGTCGATGACGGCCAACACCCAAAGAACGCTTCGCAAGTGGGAGGCAACCGAGCCTACTGAGCGAGTCTCCGATTTGATCAGCATCCCCTTGCAACAAAAGTACGTCGCCGGGTCGAAACCGGTGCTGATTCATGCGGGTTAGCGTGCGTTCACCATGACGCGATACGGCAAGAAGGTTGAGGCGGTAGCGATTGCGCAAACCAATCTCTTTGGTCGTCATACCCGCGATTCTGGCGCCGGGACTCACCACAACTTCAACAAGGCTGATGCGCTCTGACTTAATAGAGCCCGCTTCAATTTCTTCTTCGCCAACGAGCTCAAGTTTAAAATCTGCGATAGCCTTCTCTAGAGCCTCTGCTTCTCCGGTCACAACGAGAATATCGTCAACCTGCGCCCGCTCCGTCATACCTGGGTAGGGTATTTGATTCTCACCACGAATGAGGCCTGCCACAGAGACATCTCTTTCCGTTAGCTCATCCATGGCCTGAAGCATGAAGATTCCTACAAGCGAAGACGCATCGGTCAGACGCACTTCTGTCATGTAGGGTTGGATATCCAACTCAGGGTCACCAGTCGGTGTCGCAATTTTACTAACGGGTATAAGCCGCCATCCGATAAGAGCGACGAACGCAACGCCTGCAGCTGCAACCGGCACACCAACCCAGGAGTAATCAAACATTCCAAAAGGCTCACCCGCGCCGGCAGATCGGAAGTTAGATACCAATATATTTGGTGGCGTCCCAATGAGCGTGGTCATACCGCCAAGGATCGAACCAAACGATAGCGGCATCAGCAATAAAGCAGGAGAAATCTGTGACCGCCTGGCCGCGTGCAATGCAACAGGCATCAAGAGAGCTAGAGCCCCAACATTATTCATTAAACCTGATAGCGCTGCAGCGAGCCCTGCGAGGACCGCGATCAGAAGCGTTGGGCTCTTCGTATCGGGAACCGCATACTCCGCAATTAGATCAATAACACCAGATTGCCGGAGCCCCTCACTGATCATCAGAACAAGCGCAACGGTCACAACGACAGGGTTGCCGAACCCGGCGAAAGCACCATCCGACGGCACAATGCCCGCTACGACGCCCGCAAACAGCGCACCAAACGCAATGAAATCATAGCGCAGCCAGCCACCGATAAAAAAAATGAGGACGCCAGCGAGAATCGCAAACGCTGATACTTGATCAACTGTCATCGGACACTAGGTGCGGTCATTCCAGGGGGCCCCAAACATCACCTATCTATCTGCGCACGCCACGGACCAAAAAGCTGTTATAAATCGCAGCTTCAGACCGCGCTTCCCGTAGCTCTTTATTCCTAGGATCATTCCAAAAACTGGTCGCCGCAGACTGCGTTGGAAACGAAGCCACAGAGAAATCGTGACCGATCAGATCACCTTCAAGCCGCTCCGTTTCTTCATTCTTAGCCTTCAAGATATATGGGACACTTATATTTTTCAGCCGTTCTTCCTCAGTCTTTGCAAGCGGTGCGAATACATCTGGATCTAGAATCCGGTATATAGAAATCAGAAATGCGGGCTCACCATCCTGCGATTCGTATTCATTCCCTGGAATTTTAAATACATTAAACTCGCCGCCCCCCATACGGAGTTTTTTGGCCTGCTCATATTCGGGCGAACACCAAAATTTACTAACGTCGTCGGGCTCATTGAATCGGCCGAGGACAACCGAATGGTCAGACCAGGGGCCCTCAAGATGCTCGACACCCCGACCCGGTCCCCCAATGCCGAGATAGCACCCACAAAATTTCTCGTAAATTGGCGGTAACGCGGCAGAATATTTAGCCATCTTTTCGGGCACGAGAGAATGGCCGAGAACAAGTAAATAACCGGGCACAGCCATGATGCGATCCTTTGCACCGAAGGTAGAGAAATTAAGAATATGGTGTGCGGCAAACACCTCAGCATGTCAACGTATTGGCGCGTTTCAGGCCTTAAGAGCAGCTTGAATAGTATCAGAAAACCCGACATAAACAGCTCTTCCAACCTCAAATACCGGTCTTTTGATCAACGTAGGATAAGCCAACATGAGCTTCTCAGCTTTTTCCGCTGTGATATTAGACTTTTCAGCCACTGAAAGGCCGCGCCAAGTGGTACTACGTTGGTTTAAAAGCGTTTCCCATCCAACTGCTGAAATCCAGCCGAACAAACGAGTTACTTCTAGCCCATCGACCCTAAGATCGTGGAACTTATGATCGATCTCTTGCTTGGAAAGCCAAGACACAGCCTTCCGACACGTATCGCAAGACTTGATGCCAACAACCTTGATCATGATATAACCCTTTATAAACTAATTTTAACCCATTAGCCGCTGAGATTACACCATGTATACAGTCCTCTCCCCCGCTAAGAAATTGGACTTCTCCGACCCCGCCAACGGCATTTCTAAGACTAAACCATTATTCCAAGATGACACTACTGAGCTCATCAGACGTGCGCGAAAGTACACGCCTCAAGATCTCAAGCGCCTAATGGGCATAAGCGAGAACCTGGCAAACCTTAATGCTGAGCGGTTTAAGGCTTTCGGTCCTGCGGGCAAGTCTAAAACCAAACAAGCAGCCCTCGCCTTTGCTGGCGATGTATATCTCGGATTGGATGCCAAATCGCTCGACAAAGAGGACTTCGCTTTTGCGCAAAAGCATGTTGGCATTCTCTCAGGCCTTTATGGATTGCTTCGCCCTCTCGACGGCATGCAGCCCTACAGGCTCGAAATGGGGTCTAGGGTCGACACCAAACGCGGTGACAACCTTTATGATTTTTGGGATGTAAAACTGAACGAGGCCGTAGCAAATATGGTAACCAAATCAAAAACTAAGACACTAATAAACCTGGCATCTAATGAGTACTTCGCAGCGGTTCAAGCTAAGACACTGAACGTCCCCATTATTCAACCCATGTTTAAAGAAATCAAAGGCGGCGAAGCCAAGATCATAAGCTTCTTAGCTAAGAAGGCGCGCGGCGTTATGTCGAGATATATTATTAAAAACCGAATCAATGAGCCAGAAGAACTTAAAGGTTTTTCCATTGATCGATATACGTTTGATGCCGCTGCCTCAACAGACGAACAATGGGTCTTCACCCGGAAGTTTATTCCCATGTCCGAGCAAAGGTAGGCTTCAGGGCCGGTCTATAGAAACGTATCGACTAAGGTTAATGCCCCGGACATTATCATCCAGTCCTTTCACGAACGGTTTTACAAGCCTTTTGCCAACGTAAAAATTCAATGGCACAATTGGTGCCGCGTCCATAGCAATACGTTCCGCTTTCGCCATCAAGCGCTTCCGTTGTTCCACATCTGCAGAGGCATAGGCCTGCTGCATGAACGCGTCGTACTCAGGGTTATTGTATTTCGAGTGATTATCGCCAACAGCCTCAGACTCAAGAAGGTACAGAAACGTCGACGGGTCGCGATGCTCACCAAACCATTGGTATCGCGCCACCTCATAGTCCCCATTCCGAAGGTCAGCGTTCAAAGCGTTTAGGTCGCTGTTTAGCAAGCTAACGTTTACATCTAATCCACGCTGCCACATGGCTGCTGCTGCTGCTGCAACACGCCGCAAAACCTCCTGCGTGTTGTATCTAAAACTAAACGACAGAGGATTATCAGGCCCATACCCAGCCTCAGCTAGAAGTGCTTTCGCCCGTGAATTACGTTCGGCTTGCGACTGGTTACGATAGTCTGCAAAGGCGGGTGCATACCCCGCTCGCGAACCCACCGGAATAAGGCTATAAGCCGCTACCTCACCGCCACGCATAACCCTGTTTGTAAGCGTTTCCCGATCCAATGCCATGCTGAGCGCTAAACGAACCCGTGGGTCATCAAACGGAGCCTTCTCCGTATTGAAAGTGATGTATTCAAGACCCAAGTTCTGCGTCATACGCAAGTCACCGTCCAAGTTCTCTTTTATCCAGTCAAGCTGAGAAGGCGGGAAAGAAATAATCATATCAAGGTCGCCAGCGCGATAGCGGTTAAACGCTGCCGAGAGGTCTTCCGTCGTGTAGTAGACAACCGCATCAAGCGCGACACTATCCGCGTCGAAAAACTTAGGGTTGCGAACAACCTTAACGGACGTTTGCGGCACCCATTCCTCTAATTTGAATGCACCGTTAACGACAATATTTTCAGCCCGGGTCCATTCCCTGCCATGCTTCTCGATGGCCCAGCGTGGCACAGGGAAACAACGGTGAACAATAAGCTCGAGAAAGAACGGTGTCGGTGCATTGAGCTTAATTTCTAAGGTACGGTCATCAATAGCCATCACCGCCAGGTTATCCACCGACATCTGCCCACCATTTACGGATCTAGCATTCTCGATCATATAGAACATGGGCGCGCCGCGCGATGCGGTAGCAGGATCTAGCATCCGCTTGAAGGCGTACTCAAAATCACCCGCTGTTACGGGCGTTCCATCAGACCACTGCATGCCCTCGCGCAAAGTAAAAACATACTTTTTACCATTTTCAGAAACCGTCCAGCTTTCCGCAGCCCCTGGAATGACGTTCACCTTGGAATCAACCGTCGTTAGGCCAATAAACATATCAAAAATAATGGCCGCGGCGCCCTGGCTGGTAGTCAGATGCGGGTCTAGCGAATCAGGCTCACCAATGTTCCCACGGTGAAACACCATCTCCGCCTGCGCGGGCACGCCAGTAAGAAGGGTTGCAATCGATAGGACCAAAAAAGACAACGGCCTAAGAAGATCAGAACCTGTCATGATTTAATTGATCCTTTCAGGCTAACAATCTGGATTGGCGAAACCTTAACGCTCGTGCATTGACGCGCAAGGCTTGGCTAGCATAGAAAATTGGTAGGGTTTTGACGGTACACCTAGAGCATGACCTATAGCATGCGCTGACCGAAAAGCTTGTTCCAAAGTAGCGTTACACGACTTCACTAAGCCCAGCCGCCAGCGACCGGGATAATCTGTCCTGTAATAAAATCTGCCTTGTCAGAAGCAAGAAACGCGATCATCTCTGATACTTCTTCGGGCTTCCCTAACCTCCCGAGGGGTACTTTACTGATCATCTTAGCGAGGGCCTTTTCGTCGGCCAGCAGCTCTTGCGGGAAATAGCTTTCATTCTCGACATAGTTTGGGGCAACAGCGTTAACCTGAATATTATCGCGGGCCAACTCCTTGGCAATCGACAGAGCCATGGCATTTGCCCCCCCCCGGCCAGCCGCATACATGCTGTAATTTGGCAAGCCATGAAATGGGGCTGCAGAGGTTACAAAAATCATTTTTCCGCACTTATTTGGTCTCATATGACGAGCTGCCGCAGAAGCCGTTTCGAACGGAACGACCATCAATGCCTCTAAGCCTTTGCGAAATTCTTCTGTCGTCGCCTCACCCATTGGAGCACGCACGGCCGGGAAAAAGTCGTTAATAACTGCAATATCCAGAGAGCCTAGGTCAGACACGGCCATATCCACAGCTTCAGTTGTCGATGGAGCAGATAGCGCTGCAAGTCCTGGATTCTTTGCCTCAAAGGCGGAGGCTTTTTCTTTATCTCTGAAACTTGCATCATGACACCGAACGGAGGCCCCGTATGCCCGAAGGACTTGAGCCGCTGATACTCCCACAAAGTGGCAGACATTCGTAACAAGAACCGATTTGCCCGATAACATTGCAACACCTCACTTCAACGGATCGCCTCTAGATGTCTGATCCTACACAGACAACGAACCTCCATACACCTTTACCCTTTGACTTCCCTGGCCACTACCAGAGACATCCACCCGTTGACCCAGCCGCAGAAGCCTTTATTTTGCGCTCAAATAATGAAATAGCCCTGGCATTAAGCCTTGGCAAGGAAGGATAGAACATTGACTGATCAATCAAATGAAACGCACGCTGCGGACACCAATCAAAACGATGAAGAGCGCATGCAACCGCCGCTGTTTTATCACGAGCCCCGCCCCGTCACGGCAGAAAGCCACGGTGACTTCAAAATGCGGCCTGCCAATGATTTCACGTTCACGCAAAAAACCAACGCAGTTCCCATTACCCTTCCAGAATTCGTACTTGCTGCCCGTCACTACCCCATCGTTTTCGTAGGTAAAGAGATGGTGCCAACGGTTGCCTTGGGATTAAGAAATGACCAGAACGTATTCGTCGACGATGAAGGCAATTGGGAGCGCTTCTGTTATGTTCCGGCTTACGTAAGGCGGTATCCCTTTATTCTCTTAGGCAAACCAGAAGACGAAAGATTGCAACTGGGTATTGATCACGAGTCAAACTCGGCTCATTCCAACGCAAGCGCACTCTTCGAGGGTGAAAAAGAAACGCAGGTAGTCACGGATGCCCTTGAAATATGTCAACAGTTTCATGGGGCGTATGGGGCGACCGCAGAATTTTCTGAGATGCTAAGAGACTCAGATCTCGTTGAAGAGCGCTCCCTGACCATCGACCTACCTGATGGCAAGAAAATAGACGTTGGCGCTTTCGCTTCAATTAACGAGCAAAAACTGCGCGAAATTCCCGATAAAACATTCTTAGAGTGGCGGAAAAAGGGATGGCTCGCGGCCATGTATTTCCATGTTGCATCATTAAACAACTGGGAACTTATTATGGGGCGCCTTCCAGAAGCACAGAACTCTGCTGACGCTTAAACGGTCTTCACCACATGGTGGCTTAACAGCCCCATGTTCCTCGTCAAATAAACTAATCTATTCGTCCATAATAAAACGCCACTCAAGCGAGGGGCGTTTTATTATCTCGTCATACCACGAAGAGAGGTTTGGACGTCCTTCCCGCCAATCAAACGCATCATCGCCATCTACGATGGCGTACTCTTGGATTGGGTTTCTCAAATCCAAGTAGCTCAGCCCTCCAGCCATGCAGATATGGCCTATGTGGAAGTCAACTTCTTTAAACTGAGGCGTTTCCGTTTCCATCCGATCTAGACATCCAATCATCTTCCGACGCTCGCGAAGCATGTAGTCCAGGTTCCAGTCTTTCTTATCTCGCCACCCCTCAACCCGCAGCAGGGTCGTGGCATCAAACATGCCATCACCCAAAGTCACTTGACGCAGGGCCGGCCAACGAGCGTCTCCTGTGGGGTACATATGCTTTCCGGTTGTTGATAACGAATCGAGATACTCACAAATCACCAAACCACCATAAAGAGGGTCCCCGTTATCCAGCGATAAAGCTGGAACCTTACCCATGGGATGGAAATCCCAAATCGTTTCCCCGTCAAACGGCCGGGTTCTCTGGAATTCCAGGCGATCAACAATGCCCCCCTCGTACGCAACCACGAGGACCTTATGGATGTATTCTGGATTTGGAGTAAAGACGAGTTTCATAGGCCTAGATTCCTTACAACGAATTTTTGAGTGTCAAACACCATAGTATTTGCTCTTGTATCTGTCATCTGGCGATTACTCGGAGTCGTTACATTGACAGGTTCAGCCACTGACGACTAAGAGCAAGATATGCCTCATAATAACGCCAAAGAATGCCAGAACGACGCAAAAGGTCTGCCAGATACCGCTACAAGCGGTGTGAAATACCAAGGCCAACGCCAGTCTATTTTTGCGGTCTGGGGTACACTGCGACTAGCGACATTTCGTTCTTTCTGGATCGCTGGCCTTTTTTCCCTAATCGGTACCTGGATGCAGGGTATTGGATCCGCTTGGCTCATGACGGATCTCTCAGATTCCCCATTTCTCATCGCTTTGGTGCAAGCCGCCCAGATGATTCCCACACTCTTTCTCGCTTTAATCGCTGGCTCGCTGGCCGACATGATAGACAGACGCCGATATATGATTTTCGTTCTGTGGTGGATGGTTGCCGTCACCTTAACCTTGGCCGCTTTGACTCAACTCGGCATGGTCACTCCCACATTACTTATCGTGTTTACTTTTCTGCTTGGCATTGGCGGAGCGTGCCAGATACCTGCCATGTCTGCGACGCTTCAAGATATTGTGCCCAGATCAGAAGTTGTAAATGCAGTCACCCTTAACTCCCTGTCCATGAATATTTCACGGCTTATCGGGCCTGCTCTTGCTGGGCTGTTGATCGGTTGGGCAGGCGTTGCACCTGCATTTGTCGTGAACGCGGTGAGTTATCTAATATTCATGTGGGTAGTTTATAAATGGGAAGGCCCCCCGTTAAGACCCGCACAAAAGCAGAGCCTATGGTCCAATATGACGGCGGGTATTATCTACGTTCGCCGCGCCAAACGGTTTCAATCCGTCCTCGTCCGCGGATCCGCGCATTTCTTTTGTGCTAGCGCATTAATAGCTCTCTTACCCCTCCTAGCCCGCGAAGAATTGGGTGCCGGACCGGAGGGCTTCGGCACGTTAATGGGTACGATCGGTGTCGGCGCGGTCGTCACAGCAATCTTTATCGCTCCAGCCCTAAACTCTCGCTTCTCGCGGGATAGTATTGTTTTCTTTGCCAGCTTGATTCTCGCCGTCACTCTTTATGGGGTCAGCATCGTTCGCGATCAGCTTCTCTTTGCAGTTGTACTATTTTTTTACGGCGGCGCCTGGATGATTTGCATGCTGTCATTTCAAGTCGCGGCGCAAATGGTGCTGCCGTCTTGGGTGCGCGGACGCGGGCTCTCCATGACCATGATGAGCTTTACGGCAGGCATGGCAGGTGGCGGTATTCTTTGGGGCGTCATAGCAAATTTCACGAGCATGGCAGTGGCGTTCGATATTGCAGCCGCTACAATGGCTATCGGCACGTTTGCCACGGTCCAGTTTAAAATCTCAAGCAACGAAACAGAGGACGCATGATGCAGTCTCGAAAGCTCATAATGACGCAGTATGGTGAGGACTTCGCAGCCTGCACCAAAATCGTAGATGCAGAAATTGGAGAACCTGGCCCTGGCGAAGTCCTGGTTCGGAACGTCTATGCCGGCGTTAACGGTGTGTATGACCTCAACATGGTGCGCGATGCCGTAAGTTATATTAGCTACACGCCACCGACTGACCTCGGCATTGAGGTGGTTGGCCGTATTGAGAAGCTTGGACCGAACGTAGATGATTTCGCAGTAGGTGACTCTATCGCCACGTGGAAAGTTGGCGCTGGCTACCGCGATTACCAAGTCGCTGAAACATCTCGTCTGTACAAGGTGCCCGAGGCCTCACCAGAAATTGCATGCCTTATGCCAACGGGAATTTCAGGCATGGTAGGTATTGAGCAAGTCGGCCAAATGACAACGGGAGAGACCATTGCAATCTCAGCAGCAGCTGGAGGCTTGGGTCACATCATTGTACAAGTCGCCAAGAAAGCTGGAAACCACGTCATTGGTATTTGTGGTTCCGACGATAAAGCAGAGCGCCTTCGCAGCATAGGCTGCGACCGGGTTATTAATTACCGCACCGAGGCGGTCGGCGACGTTCTGAAACAGGAATATCCCAATGGCATAGACATCGCCTATGACTCGGTCGGTGGCGCTATTTTCGATGCTTTTGTGGATAATCTCGCGGTTAAAGGTCGCCTGGTCATATCTGGCTACACCTCTGAGGTCGGCAAACCCTGGGAACAGGTTACAAGTCCTCGCATCTATCAGAAGCTCTATTTCCGCTCTGCCTCTGTCAGAGCCTTCATTAATCCACATTTCGAAGAATACCACCCAGATGCTGCACGGCGCCTTATCGGCATGTACCAGCGGGACGAAATCGAGGTATTCATTGATCCCGCCGAATTTACGGGCCTGGAAGACGTCCCAGCGGCCGTTAAACACTTGCTCAGTGGAAAAAATCTTGGAAAAGTAGTCGTAAAATTGGAAACCTGACCTAACCCAGGACACTTGCTTAGATTATAGTTCTGCATAGGGCCAATATACTGAAAGCCCAGAAACCCCGGGAGTAACGAATGTTAAAACAAGGACTCATGGCAGCAGCGCTCGCGTTAATTCTGCCCGCCCTAGCAAGTGCTGGGCAGCATGACTTAGACACCGCTGAGGGCGTTGCTAAGGTCATGCGTAAAATTCAGTGCTCATTGAATGACGGCGAAGCCGCTACGTATTGGTGGAAGGGCCGGGCATTCGGTCGCCGCATGGGCATGTCTGACAAGTACCTCTTCGACGTCGAGGGCATGAATATTCGTCACTGTGAGACCGTGCGCGATAAGGACGGCAACTACGGGTATACCCTGAAAACCCGTGAAATCTTGCTCTACAAAGACAAACTTACGGGCGCAGCAATGAAAACGTGGAAAAACCCCTACACAGGCGAAGATGTTGAAGTCATCCACATCGATAATGACCCGGTGAATTCTGGACCTTCGTTCGGGATGGCACGTGACGGCAAGCCAATGAAATTTCCTGCTGAAATGATGAACGGTCGCTGGTGGATGACCTCAGCAATACCGCTGTATTACACAAATATTCTTTCCGGCGACTACCAGAAATACATTGGGGGCCAATACAGAGCCACTGAGATGTTCAATTTCATGGGAGATATCGAAAGTTTGATGGATGAAAACGTGCCCAAGCCCAACGTACAAATTGGCTGGGTCCGTCACTCTGACTGGCTCCCGTGGATGGAAATGGCCGGCCGTGACGGCATTATCTATATGCATACGGCTG
>Ga0302118_10001099_pt1 | contig 13239 bp, 11 predicted proteins | sample AG5_331_MG_FD_203126 | JGI IMG/M metagenome (GOLD analysis project Ga0302118, IMG submission 203126) | Marine microbial communities from Western Arctic Ocean, Canada - AG5_33.1 | ecosystem: Environmental > Aquatic > Marine > Oceanic | place: Canada: Western Arctic Ocean | collected 2017-10-01 | reverse complement strand
AAGGGTTTTGCAGTCAATACATAAAGTCGCAGTAGGGCGGGCTTCTAGCCGACGGATGCCAATTTCAACACCACAGGTGTCGCAATAACCATATTCGTCGTGCTCAATGAGCTCTAGCGTGTCATTGATTTTATTAGTCAACTTGCGCTCACGATCACGGGCTCTGAGCTCAAGAGAGAATTCTTCTTCTTGACTGGCGCGGTCATTAGGATCGGCAAAGTTGGCAGCGTCTTCTTTTAGGTGATTAACAGTGCGGTCAACCTCTTCCATTAAGTCTTGTTTCCAGGCGTGTAAGATCATTTTAAAGTGATCTCGCTGGGCTGAATTCATGTACTCTTCACCCTTTTTCACCTTATAAGGGGTAAAGTGTTTTAATAGTGATGCATTTGAATTTGACATAACTTGATTCGTTTTTGAGAGCGGCAGCATTTAGTTTTTATACTAAAAGGCACGGCCCAATTTCTGTTGGTAATTTAACGGCGACAAAATAGCAGAATAATGTTGCTAAATCTAGTTAAAATGCGTCCGTCGTAGAATTATTCTTTTATTATACGTGGTTACGCCTCCTGTTCAAAGTAATTTCAGTTACAATTCATAGACTTGCTTTGTTTAGTGTTTTTTCAAAAAAACACAGTTAAAAAACCTCTACTAATATAATGAATGCCCTCGTTCTAATCATTGGATATATCAAATGAAGTTTTTGTTGCCATTACAGGCGGGTACCCTACACCGACGGTATAAGCGTTTTTTGGCCGATGTGTCGACCCATGATGGAACCCTATTAACCTTACACTGTCCTAACACTGGATCGATGAAGAACTGTGCTGAACCTAATAGTCGAGTTTGGTATTGGGATTCAGCAAATGAAAAGCGCAAATACTCTTGTACGTGGGAGCTGGTGGAGATAGAGCAGCAGTTCTTGGCTTGTATAAATACTCAACGAGCTAATGGCCTGGTTGTAGAGGCGATAAATAACGCCACAATTACTCAATTACAAGGCTATGGTAAGTTGCAAACTGAGGTAAAATACGGCCAGGAAAATAGTAGGATAGATATCCTTTTGAGCCAACATAAGCATTCTCCAGACTGTTATGTAGAAGTGAAAAATGTCACGCTTATGACATCTCAAGGACAAGGCTTGTTTCCTGACGCAGTGACATTGCGGGGGCGTAAACATCTGCGTGAACTGGCACATATGGTTACTCAGGGCCAGCGTGCAGTATTAGTCTATTGTGTAGCCCACACTGGGATAACCCAAGTATCACCCGCATGGGATATAGACCCAGCTTATGCTGAAGCTTTGGTTTGGGCTATAGAGCAAGGTGTCGAAGTGATGGCTTATGGAGTGGTGATTAGCTTAACCGAAATGAGCTTGGAACGTGTTGTGCCGCTGAACATGGTAAAGCAAGTTTAAGCTTCAGGAATATTCAGGAATAGTACAATAGATTTTTTCATCACGTTCTTCTACGTATAGGCTGCTGAGAGACTGTTGATGACATGGGCCGCTTATACAAAGGCCCTGTTCAATAGTAAATAATGCGCCATGAGTAGCGCATTGGATAAACTGCTTATCGTAGTCCAAGAATTGGTCAGGTAGCCATTCCAAAGGTACTTTACGGTGGGGGCAGCTGTTGCGATAGGCTACAACATTACCTTGATGGCGCAGCACGAACAGATTGGTACCATTAATGATAAAGCCTTTGCTTTGACCTTCCTCAAGCTCTTGGCTGCGTATAAGCAGAGTGGGTTGTGGACTCGAAAGCATAGGTGTGATCAACAATAAGGAATGAATAGATGGGTAGCATAACAGAATTGAGACCGCACATTGACTAAGCAACGATCCAATAATAAAGCCAAATCAAAAGAGTCTGTAGGGTGGATATCGTGGGTCTGGCTCTTCAAATTTGCCACAGTGTTGATGGTGGTGGGTGTTGTTGCACTAGTGTATCTTGATGCTCAGATAAGGCACCGATTCGAGGGCTATCGCTGGTCTTTGCCCGCTAAAGTATACTCGCGCCCACTCGAGCTTTTCAAAGGCCAACAGCTGGCCACAGGGCAGCTAGACTATGAGCTTACCCAGTTGGGGTATCGCTGGGTGGAGCATGCAAAAGCACCGGGGCAAGTGCAAAAAACAAACAAGGGTATCGCTATTTATAGTCGAGGTTTTCGTTTTGCCGATGGTGATGAGCAAGGGTTTTTGGTAGAAGTGAGTCTGCAAAAAAACACAATCACAGACTTACGCCAACCATCAGGTGCGAGTAAAGCCCTGTTAAGGCTGGAACCCCAGCTAGTTGGCGGTATTTATCCCGCACATAATGAAGACCGAGAACTCATCCAGTTAAATGACTTACCTAATGGATTTATCGAAACTTTGTTAGCAGTGGAGGATCGTAACTATTACACTCATTACGGAATCTCCCCTTGGGGCATTGTGCGAGCTATGTGGGCCAATATTCAGGCGGGTTCAGTGGTGCAAGGGGGTAGTACCTTAACTCAGCAGCTTGTGAAAAACTTTTACCTTACAGACCGACAGACTATATGGCGTAAGCTTATTGAAGCCCCGATGGCGCTATTACTAAATATTCATTACAGCAAAGACGAAGTTTTAGAAGTGTACCTCAATGAGGTATTTGTTGGACAAGCGGGTAAGCGAGCAATCCATGGCTTTGGTCTTGCTAGTCGGTTTTATTTTGGACAACCTTTAAGTGAGCTTAAATTGCACCAGGTTGCACTTTTGGTGGGCTTGGTTAAAGGCCCTTCTTATTACAACCCCCAAAGACACCCAAAAAGAGCGACTAAAAGACGCAATTTGGTGTTGTCCATCTTGGCTCAACAAGGCTTAATTTCAGACGCCCAAAGAATGCAGTATCAAGGGTTGCCGTTAGACCTGACCGAGGCCAGTCAGGTGAGCCGCTACCCTGCCTATATGGACGTAGTAAGGCAGCAATTACAGCAGAATTACCAGCCATCAGCCTTATCTAGTCACGGGTTGCGCATTTTTACTAGTTTAGACCCATGGGTGCAGCATCAAGCAGATACAGCGATGGCAGAACAAGTGAGAAAGCTTAACCAGCGCCACGGCAAGATAGACGGTTTACAAGGCGCGATAGTGGTGAGTCATAGAGACAGTGGCGAATTATTAGCACTAGTAGGCGATTATAACGGTGGTTATGCAGGGCATAACTGGGCCTTGGATCGAAGCCGTCAAGTGGGTTCGTTATTAAAGCCTGTAGTGCATCTTGCTGCCCTAGAAACAGGCCGGTTTAGCCCAGTTACTATTATTGATGATGGCCCAGTTTCGTTACCTCAACCCGATGGGACTCTATGGCAACCGCAAAACTACGATCGTAAGTCCCATGGCAAGGTGCCCATGTACGAGGCCTTGGCAAAATCTTATAATCAGGCTAATGTACGTTTAGGTATGCAGGTGGGCGTGGATAAGGTGTTGCAACAGTTGAGAAGAATGGGTGTTGAACAGCCTATTCCTGCGTACCCTTCAGTATTATTGGGTGCTGTTGAAATGTCGCCCTTGCAGGTGAATCAAGTGTATCAAACCATAGCTGGGAATGGTTTTTATACTCCCTTGAGCCTAGTGCGCCAAGTGACAGAAGCCAATGGCCTGCTACTGAGCCACTTTCCTTTTGCCGTGCGGCAGGCGGCCAGCAACGATGCAACCTATTTGTTACAGCATGAAATGCGTATGGTGGCAAACTATGGGACGGCTAGGGGGGTTTATCAATATTTGCCCAAGCAACAACAAGTGGCGGCAAAGACCGGTACCACCAATGACCAGAGAGATAGCTGGTTTGCGGGGTTTAGTGGACAACACGTGGCGACTGTCTGGCTTGGTAGAGAAGATGCTAAACCAACGCCACTAACTGGGGCAGGGGGTGCGCTGCATGTTTGGGGGCAACTAATGCAGCATTTGGCGTACACAACCTATGAAGACATCAAGCCACAATCGGTAGAACATTATTACCTCAATATAACAACGGGTAAAACCATGCCCAATAACTGCCCTAACGGTGTTTGGTTGCCGATCCCTAAAACATCGGCACCTTCATTTAATGCAACCTGTGGATATTAGTCAGTAATGTATAACAATCAAATCACATCCTGTAAATTCGTCTCACTCATATCATTGGTAATTTTCTTGGGGGCCTGTGCCGCACCAGGCTATGGCCCTATTGTTGAAGACCTGAGTGTGCAGGCCAGGGTTTCCGAACGTATGTCTGTTCTACCTAATAATGTTTCGACCAAAGCGCCTACTAACACTAAAGTGATATCTCCGCCACCGGCACCAGTGGCCACAGCAAAGCCTAAACCTTACGTGGCCCCTAAAGCAGTGGTCACCATTACGGCGCAGCCTATATCTAATCAAGTAATCACACAATTAGCCACGCAGGAAGATACACCAGCTGCCGTAAAAGAGGCGCCTCCTGTGGTGCAAGCAATTCCATTACCTGCGTCAGACCAAGAGGTGGTGGAACAGTTGTTGACTGAAGCGGATCAACTAAAGGCGCAAGGTAAGGTGACTCAGGCAGTTATTCAACTTCAAAGAGCTCAGCGTATTGCTCCGCGGGAGCCTAAAGTTTACGCCCGCTTGGCGGCCTTGCAGCTATCCTTAGGTGAAGCATCCCGGGCTGAACAGTTAGCTCTTAAAGGCTTGACCTTAGTGCCTAACAAGAAAAGCTATCAGTATTATTTCTGGAAGTTAATTGGCGCTAGCCGAAGTAATTTAGGCGATAGCCAAGGTGAAGCTGAGGCCATACGTCAAGCAGCGAAATATAAATAACCGCCAAACGTGAGCAAGGTTAAGGCATTCCATAGCAAAGCAAACGAAGTATTAAATGACCATAGGCTAGCCACCATCAACCCAAAATAAAACCCCAACACAATTGAGTGCTTCTTAATGGCCTGCCCCTGCGTTATAGCACTTTTTATGATCCTAAAAAAGGCGACTAAGAGAGCTAATGCGCTGGCAATGAGGACAAACTCACCATAATCGTTACCTGCCTCTGCACGGCGCATAAGTTCAAACATGGCTGCTAAAGCTAGAAAGATACGCCCCCAGGTGGCTCGCTGCCATTGCCAGCCAAGAGCCAAATCTAATAACACCAAAGCCATCATAGGAAACCCAACATACAAGCTGAGGTTGTCGCCAAGGATGGCCATTTCAGGTTCAATAAATGGGCTAAAAATAGGTGCATTAGCAATGCACGCATAAGCTCCTAACCACAGGCACAGTGCTGATGTTTTATGCGCGTCTTGCGAGACTTTAAGGCGCCACAACAGCATGCCTAAAGCAATAAGGCATGCGGAAAGCAGCAGATAAACAAAGCTCAACATGACTTAATACTCAGCATGGCTTAAAGCTGGGCAAAAGCGCGGTCGGCTGCATCTAGAGTGTGAGCCAGTTCTTTGTCGCCATGCGCTGCAGAAACAAACCCAGCTTCGAAAGCTGAAGGTGCTAGGTATACTCCTTGAGCCAACATCAAGTGAAAGAAGCGGCCAAACTTTTCTGCATCGCAGGCCATAGTTTCTGCAAAGCAGGTCACCTGAGGTTGGTCGGTGAAGAATAAGCCAAACATAGCGCCCACCTGGCTAGTGTGAAAATCTACGTTTGCTGCGCTGGCTCGCTCTTTTAGGCCTGCCAATAGTTGGCTGGTGTAGCTTGTCAGTTGCTCGTAAAAACCAGGTTGGCTGATTTCATCAAGCATGACTAGACCTGCGCTCATAGCTACAGGGTTGCCTGATAAGGTGCCAGCTTGATATACAGGACCTAAAGGTGCCAGAGAGTGCATAACTTCGCTACGCCCGCCAAAAGCCGCCACAGGCATGCCGCCACCAATCACCTTACCCAAGGTGGTTAAGTCTGGTGCTATGTTATATCGTCCTTGAGCGCATTGAGGTCCAACACGAAACCCTGTCATCACTTCATCAAAGATCAGTAGGGCGCCGCTGGCATCACATACTTCTCGCAAGCATTGCAAAAAACCATCTTGCGGGGAAATACAGTTCATGTTGCCAGCCACGGGCTCAACGATAATGCAGGCGATCTCTGCGCCCATCTCAGCAAAGGTTTGTTTAACGCTGTCGCTGTCGTTGTAGCTGAGAGTTACAGTGTGTTCAGCGATGCTGTCTGGAACGCCAGGAGAGCTAGGAACACCAAGAGTTAGCGAACCGGAGCCTGCTTTAACTAACAGCGAGTCTGAGTGGCCATGGTAGCAGCCCTCAAATTTAACAATTTTGTCACGGCCGGTGTGGCCACGAGCAAGTCGAATTGCGCTCATGGTTGCTTCGGTGCCAGAGCTGACAATACGGACCATATCCATGTGTGGCAGGAGGCTACATAACTTATCGGCCATTGCTGTCTCTACTCGTGTGGGAGCGCCAAAACCTAAACCATTTTCAATGCTGCTGGATACTGCGGCCAGAACTTTAGGGTGTGCGTGACCTAAAATCATCGGTCCCCAAGATCCAACATAATCCACGTATTGAAGATCGTCTTCATCGGTTAGCCAAGCGCCTAAGCCACGTTTAAAAAATAACGGATGGCCGCCTACGCCTTTAAATGCGCGAACTGGAGAATTAACTCCGCCAGGAATGTGTTGTTGAGCGACTTCAAATAGCTGGGCAGAAACAGGAGTTCGATTGGACGACATAGTGCACTCTTAAAGTAGGGGGGAAGTAAAATTAAGTGGCTATTATCCCCTGAAAGGACCTTCGCTGCTAATCCTTTTGTGTGTATTCTAGTATTTCTTCTACTGGCAGCACGCCCATGATACTGCCATCAATGTCGGTAATGAGCAGTTGTTGGTAATCACGTTTTTTGCACAAATCCCAGGCTTCTTTAAGGGTGGCTCTAGATGAGCAAAAACCAAAAGCGACGGCTGGAAACCCTGCCGCTTCAATCAGGCCTATTGGCGAACCCTCATCTAGGGTGACCTGGCTTTGATGTAGCACGTGGTCAACCTCGTCACTGTTGCTGCCACTGCCACTATGATTATTGATGACTAACCACTTAGTACCTCTTTCTGCGGCTAATAGATAACCTGGGATATCATCATCATGATGATGGCTTATATCATCATGCATTAAGCTGGTGACGCCTTGATGATTTAATGCCTGTGTGATTGGGTTAGCTTGGTAATCTAGACCTTGTTTACGTAATACTTCCACAAAGGCAGAGTCTTGTTTGAACACATAACTACAGCTGATGTTAGCGATAACGATAGTAGCCATACCTGGCAAAATAATGCCAGGGTTGTGGGTTAACTCCATGAGCGCAATGAGGGCAGCTAAAGGTGCTTGCAATACAGCACTCATCATTGCACCCATGCCTAGCATAGCGTAGAAGCCTGCATCTGATGTGGGTCCGTCTAATACATAGCTGCTGATATGGCCTAAGGCAGAACCTGCACATGCACCCATAAGGAGGGTGGGTCCAATTAAACCGATAGGCATGCCCAAACCTACGCTAATAGCGGTGGCAAATAATTTAGCAAGAGCCAATGCAACCAGTAAACCTAATGCATATTGACCCTCAATCGCCATTAGAATGCTATCAGTACCCATTCCCATCACTTGAGGCACAAAATAGGCTAGTGAACCAGTAAATGTCCCTGCAATGAGCATTCTCGCAAGCACCGGTCGAGCTGAGAAGTTTTGCATGCTGGTGAGCGTTTTGGTGAACAAGGCTGCCATGGCTCCAAGGACCACTCCATAAACTAAAATAAGTGGCATTTCACGCATATTGACCATACTGATATCGGGCGCCATGAAGGCCATTTCGGCGCCATACAAGTTGTTATGTAATAGCGTTGCGGTCACTGCTGCAATGATGACCGGTGTAAAGCCCATGATGCTGTATTCCAGCATAACCACTTCCATCGCAAAAATTACGCCGGCCATTGGCGTGTTAAACGAGGCTGCTATAGCGCCTGCTGTTCCACATCCCACTATGAGGCGCACACTGTTGTGAGGTAGATGAAATAAGCTGCCTATTTGTGAACTCACAGCAGAACCAAGGTGGACTGCAGGGCCTTCTCTTCCGGCAGACTGACCTGTCAAAATGCCTAGGGCGCCACCGACAAATTGTACAAGGGTATTTTTAAATGGCATTGTTCCCTGGTGGTAGGCCATGCGAGCCATGACATGTGCTACACCTGTTTTGCGCTCATCGGGCGCAAAAATCATCAGCCAAAGCCCAATGACCAACCCTCCAATAACGGGAAGGAAAAAATACCAAATAGGGTCTAAGTTTTCAAAACTTTCGGCGGTACCACCTGGGAGCCAGTGTTCAAGAGGGATTTCAAACAAACTGCGAAACGCGACGATGATTAACGCTGCAGCTACTCCACTCACAAAGCCAAGGACGCTGATTTGAGGTAGTGCGTCATTATACGCTAGGCGACGGCGAAAATGGCTAGCCCCAAAACGGGTTGGGTTTAGGGCAGAGGCTAACTTTCGTTTTAGGTTGACCATAGGTAAAGACTCGTTAATAAGTTATCTTTTTTGTTATAAATACGAGCAGCAATTAATGCAGTTTACCTTACATTCATCATGCTGCCTAACATCCTCATATGCATTATTATCATGCATTCCTTTAGCTTTGCTGCTGTGTCTATTATCATGGCTTTAGAAGAGTCTTTATAGAAAGGAAAATAAGTGTGAAAAAAGTAGCCATTGTTGGTGGTACTGGGTATACGGGAGTTGAACTACTGCGTCTTTTGGCGCGTCACCCTCAGGTTGAGGTCTGCGCTATTACCTCCCGTTCAGAGGCTGGTAAGGCGGTGTCAGATATATACCCAAGCCTGCGTGGAGAATATGATTTGGCCTTCACTGCGCCAACAACAGAAACTTTGGCTCAAGCCGACTTAGTCTTCTTTGCCACGCCTAACGGTGTAGCAATGAAACAAGTGCCTGATTTGCTGGCAGCAGGTACTAAGGTCATCGATTTAGCAGCTGACTTTCGTATTCAGGATATTAATGTTTGGTCCCACTGGTATGGTATGGAGCATGCTTGCTCTGAGCTAGTACCACAAGCGACCTATGGTTTGCCAGAGGTTAATAAAAGCACCATTAAGAACGCTAATTTAGTCGCCAACCCTGGGTGTTATCCAACGGCTGTGCAGTTAGGTTTGTTGCCTTTGATTGAGCAAGGCCTGATTGATACGCAGCACATCGTCGCCGACTGCAAGTCTGGAGTGAGTGGTGCTGGACGTGGTGCGGCTGTAGGGAGTTTGTTGTGCGAAGCAGGCGACAGTTTTAAGGCCTATGGAGTGGCTGGTCATCGTCACTTGCCTGAAATAAAAGAACGTCTATCCGTAGCCAATAACGGACCAGTGGGAGTGACTTTCGTGCCTCATTTGGTGCCTATGATCCGTGGTATTCACGCCACCCTGTATGCTCGTTTGACGAGCGATGACCGATCCTTGGAATCTATTCAGGCGTGGTTTGAATTGCGTTATAAGGATCACCCTTTTGTAGACGTGATGCCGCTAGGAAGCCATCCGGACACTCGCAGCGTGCGCGGTTCAAATATCTGCCGTATTGCATTACACCAACCTCAAGGAGAGGATACATTGGTGATCTTGTCTGCTATTGATAACTTAGTCAAAGGCGCTGCTGGACAAGCTATTCACAATATGAATTTGATGTTGGGATTGGAAGAAACTGCAGGTTTAGATATTGTGCCTTTAGCGCCCTAGTTGTGATCCAGATAAAGGCGCAGATTGCCTGCGCTAATACTTGACTAAATTACTAGGTTAAGCGCATAATTCCTGCCCTGAAAATGTAGAAGAGAGCGTTATGCCCCACACTGACGAACAAGATTACTTTGATGCTACATCGCCAGCGATGGGTTTCACTGACTCTGCAGCAAAGAAAGTTACTCACCTGATGGAAGATGAAGATAATCAGGACTTGCGTTTACGTGTGTATGTTACAGGCGGTGGCTGTTCTGGGTTTTCTTACGGCTTTACCTTTGATGATAAAGTAGCAGAAGATGATACCCAGATCGAAAATGGTGAGGTGACTATGGTGGTCGACGCTATGTCGATTCAGTACCTGATGGGAGCCACAGTTGATTACAAGGAAAGTTTACAAGGATCACAGTTCTCCGTCACCAACCCTAATGCAACCACAACCTGCGGTTGTGGTTCCAGCTTCTCTATATAAGGCTACTGATTAGACGTCAATGGGCTGCCTAGCCGGTAAGACTCTAGCTGGGCTAAAATGGCATTCGCCACTGGTTTGAATACTTCCATCTGTGTTTTATTAAGTGGCTGTACGTTAGGAAATTTCACTTTCAGTGGATCCTGGTGTACGCCGTTTGAACGAAATTCATAATGTAAGTGTGGCCCAGTGACTAAGCCTGAAGAGCCAATATACCCAATAATTTGCCCTTGTTTTACACGATTGCCTTTTCTCACCTTGCTGTTGTATTTAGACATATGGGCATACAACGTGGTGTAAATGCCTGCATGTTGTAAGATGATCGTGCGGCCATAGCCCCCTTTAGTTCCTCGCCAAATCACTTTGCCATCACCTGATGCTTTGATTGGCGTGCCGGTGGCTGCGGCGTAGTCTACACCTCTATGAGGTCGGCTTGTTTTAAGAACAGGGTGCAGGCGGTTTGGATTGTACTTAGAGCTAATGCGAAAGAAATCTACTGGGCTACGTAAAAAGGCTTTACGCATACTGTAGCCTTTAGGCGAGTAATAGCTGCCGTCACTGTGTCGAATGGCATTAAATACTTCCCCTCGATTAGTGAATTGAGCAGCTAAGATGCGGCCTTCCCCAATGAGTGCATCATCTAGGTATTTCTCCTCATAGATGAGCGCAAACTGATCTTGTTCTCGAATGTCTAAAGCGAAATCAATATCCCAGCCAAATATATTCGCCAGCTCCATGAGTTTCTTCTGGCTTAGCCCTGCGCGCTGACCGTCTACAAACAAGGAACTACTAATGACGCCTTGTATAAAGCGAGGTTCGATGTCTGGCTCACGAGTAATTGTTTCAACCGTGTAGTGGCCCTTTTCTTGGCGGGAGACGATGATTTGTTGCAAGGCCGTTTTGATGTGACGAACTTTTAGCAGCTGCCCAGCATCAATCACAAAATCCAAAGTGTCCCCTGGGAACAGTGTGCGAAGTGACTTAGATTTCTTGGTGGCTTGCGTTACCCGGTATACATCTTGTGCAGATAATCCGACACGCTGAAATAGGGTGCTAAGACTGTCGCCAGACTTAACGGTAACAGAAGTCCACTTTTCAACATTAAGTTCGATAGTAGGTTGAGCTGGAGGTTGAATACTTTCAACGGGTAGTTTTGAGCTTAAATCCAGCGTTTGGCTGGTATTGGTCTCTGTGTTTTCTGCGGTGCTTGTTTCATCGGAGCTGGACCAAAGGCCAATAACAAGCATCATCAAAAAAAGAAAAATCAGGACTAGTATGTATGGTTTTGGGAAATGCTGTAAAAATTTGGAAAGGGTTATCATAACGTGTGGATATAACAATTTAAAAAGGGAAATGGCCTAAGCGCCACATGATAACACGCCTGACCGGCAAAAATAGCCTGTTTTACGCCAAATTTCACTACTAGAAGGGCACGCCAGCGCTTTTCTATTACCCCTAAATCAAGCTAGAATACGCGCTTTCCAGTCCGTTACATGGCGGACCCCAACACTTTAAATAATTGCACAAATAAGCGACAACCTATTATGACTGCTGTAGACACTAACTTACTCGCCGATTTACAAATGCGCGGACTGGTTAATCAAATGACCTCCCCCGAAGAACTTACGCAGCATTTGCAAGAGTCGCGGGTGCTCTACTGTGGGTTTGATCCAACAGCTGATAGTTTGCATATTGGTAGCTTGGTTCCCTTGTTAGTGTTACGCCGCTTCCAGCAAGCGGGTCACAAGCCGTTGGCTTTGGTAGGTGGTGCTACGGGCATGATCGGTGATCCAAGCTTTAAATCTCAAGAACGTAAACTCAATACCATCGACATCATCAATCAGTGGGTAGACCGCCTTAAGGCGCAAGTGTCTGCTTTTATTGAATTTAATGATCAGGAAAATAGTGCAGCAGTAGTGAATAACTACGATTGGACTAAAGACGTCGATGTACTAACGTTTTTGAGGGATGTGGGCAAGCATTTCTCGGTCAGCTCCATGATTCAAAAGGAATCTGTTAAGCAGCGGCTAGAACGTGATGGAGAGGGTATTTCTTTCACTGAGTTTGCCTATATGATTTTGCAATCCTTTGATTTCTCGGAGCTTTACAAGCAATACAATTGCAGTCTCCAGATAGGGGGTAGTGATCAGTGGGGCAATATTACGGGTGGAATAGACTTAACTCGTCGACAGCATCGAGCCCAAGTGTTTGGTTTAACGCTACCCTTAGTGACCAAATCTGATGGCACAAAGTTTGGCAAAACTGAAAGCGGCACCATTTGGTTAGATGCGAAAAAAACCTCACAGTATGCATTTTACCAGTTCTGGATCAATACAGCCGACGCTGATGTCTACAAATTCTTACGGTTCTTTACCTTCTTAACTGAAGCGCAGATGGTTGCTATTGAAGAGCAAGATAAAGCTGCAGAGGGTAAGCCTCAAGCGCAAAGCGTTTTGGCAACTGAGGTGACGCGCTTGGTCCACGGCGAAGAGGGATTGCAAGCCGCATTAAGAATAAGTGAGACGTTTTTTTCTGGACAACTTGAGCAATTAACTAAGGCAGACCTACAGCAGCTTTTTCTGGATGGTATGCCAGCCTCCAAGATTGAAGAGAAAAGCATGACTTTGGTTCAGGTGTTGGTTGATTCTGGTTTGGCCAAGTCTAATAAGATGGCTCGAGAATTTATTGGTAATAATGCTGTTAGCGTGAATGGTGACAAAGTCATCGACCTAGAGACAGTTTTAGCGCCTTCTTCGGGTTTGCAGGGTCAGTACCACGTGATAAAACGTGGTAAAAAGTTGTTCCATTTGTTGCACTGGGCAGGGTAAATTATTGTGACCTAAGTGATTGGTTTTTGACCAATTATTGCGAAGATTGATTTCGCATTAATTAATTGTGTATTAATTAAGTTTTTTTGAAAAATCGTGTTGACAAATAAACTCAGATCTATAGAATACGCCACCTCGGTTAAGCGCACTGCTTCACAGCAACCCACTTAACCGACCGCTCTTTAACAATTTAATCAAGTAATTCGTGTGGGCGTTTGTTGGATTGGCAATA
>Ga0302118_10001094_pt1 | contig 13260 bp, 12 predicted proteins | sample AG5_331_MG_FD_203126 | JGI IMG/M metagenome (GOLD analysis project Ga0302118, IMG submission 203126) | Marine microbial communities from Western Arctic Ocean, Canada - AG5_33.1 | ecosystem: Environmental > Aquatic > Marine > Oceanic | place: Canada: Western Arctic Ocean | collected 2017-10-01 | reverse complement strand
GCGGCGGTGCCACCACTCAATTCGCCGCTGCACCTATATCTTCTGTACATATCTCTTTAAGTCGCATCTTCAGGTACAGCCTGTTACTTTTACCCATAAATTGATGCTATGCGGCGTTGAGATTTTATGAGGCAATTGGGGAAAGAACGGCTATGTCGACTTATGATCGCGATTACTACGTTAAGCTTGTCGAGGAAGGCTATTTCGGCAATGTAATGAAAGAAGACATTGCTGCAGCGTGTGCCTGTTTTACAGCTGATTCAGAGGTCGTGATTTACCACGGTGATAACGAAGTTCGCCGTTTCTTTGGTAGTGCTGAAGGCGAGCAATTGCCCCTCGAGGCGTTCTACGATCATTTACTTGGCAATTACGACGCGTTTTTTGAGCATTTTGAACACACCGTAGATGTCGAAAGTCAAAGATGTGCGGCTAATTTCTTGGTAACCCTGACTCCTAAACCAGGTTCAGATCATGAAAAGACTGGTGCGTTAACCTTGAACAATTCCAATTTCTTTCGCTGTCGCGATGGTAAGATCTATTACATGGTCATTTACTATGCGAACCCGACGCTGGGTGCTAAATTAGGAACGCAAACGGCAAGCCCTACGGGCTTTCCAAAACCAGCCTAGAATTAACCGTGCTTATCAGCCACCTTAACGTAAAATCTCAGAAAGATTGTGTCTTAGCGCTTCAGCGCCGTTTCCTGGACAGTTTGGGCGGAAACCTCTAAAAACCAGGCCTTGCAACGTGTGCAACGGCTCTATGGGGTCTCGCGACGCAGAATGCGTGGTCGTCGGCAAACAATAGTGTCGGTGACCAAATCAATTAATTGAGATTAGGTGTTATGGGCTCTACGAACGATATTCGTGCAACATTCCTGGACTACTTTGCTCGCAACGGCCATGAGCGCGTTGCGTCAAGTCCGCTTGTTCCGCGCAATGACCCGACATTAATGTTCACGAACGCTGGGATGGTTCAGTTTAAGGACGTCTTTACTGGAAATGAAACGCGGCCATATTCGCGTGCAACGTCGTCTCAAAAGTGTGTTCGTGCAGGTGGTAAGCACAACGATCTAGATAACGTTGGCTATACGGTTCGTCACCACACGTTTTTTGAAATGCTCGGTAACTTTTCCTTCGGGGACTACTTCAAAGAAGAGGCCATAAAGTTGGCCTGGGACTTGGTGACGAAAGAGTATGAGCTGTCGATAGACCGCCTTCTCGTTACTGTTCATTCCTCTGACGAACAGGCCGCGACGCTGTGGCGAAAAATTGCTGGCCTATCAGACGATAAGATTATTCGCATTCCGACATCGGACAATTTTTGGGCCATGGGTGAAACAGGGCCATGCGGACCGTGCACGGAAATATTTTATGATCATGGGGATCACATTCCCGGAGGTCCTCCAGGCTCTCCCGATGAAGATGGCGACCGCTTTGTAGAAATCTGGAACCTCGTGTTCATGCAGTATGAGCAGATTTCTGCCGACGAACGGATTGATCTGCCTAAGCCGAGTGTTGATACGGGCATGGGGCTTGAGCGTACCGCAGCAATACTACAAGGCACGAATGATAACTACGCCATAGATCTTATGCGGTCTCTGATTGAAGCAACGGCCCAAGCGGCTGGAACAGACCCTGATGGTAAAGATTCTGTCTCCCATCGTGTTATCGCCGACCACCTCCGAGCGTCTGGGTTCCTTATAGCAGATGGAGTGTTGCCTTCTAACGAAGGCCGCGGTTACGTACTCCGTCGTATAATGCGACGGGCCATGCGACACGCTCACATGATGGGTTGTACCGACCCGTTGCTTTGTCGACTTGTTCCGGCATTGGTGGAGCAGATGGGCCAGCAGTTTCCAGAGCTTGATCGCGCCAAAGCTCTTGTTACGGAAACGCTTCAGCTCGAAGAGACGAGGTTTAAGACAATGCTTGATCGGGGCCTGAAGCTTCTCGAAGACGAAGCTAAAGGCCTGTCGTCAGGGAACCAGCTGCCCGGCGAAGTGGCTTTCAAATTGTATGATACCTATGGCTTCCCTCTTGATCTAACACAAGATGCTTTAAGGCCGCGGGGCATAGACGTTGATACGGATGCCTTTGCATCAGCCATGGAACGCCAGCGCGACGAGGCCCGCAAAGCATGGTCAGGCTCTGGTGATGCGGCTACAGATAAGCTCTGGTTCGACCTGCGCGATCAAGTGGGTGCCTCGGATTTCCTTGGATACGCGGCTGAGACAGCACAGGGAAAGATCATCGCACTCGTTTCTGATGATGTGCCGGTTCAGAATATTTCCGAGGGGCAAGAGGTCGCCCTTCTGGCCAATCAAACGCCATTCTACGGAGAATCTGGCGGTCAGGTTGGTGATACAGGGCTCGTCGTTACGTCTTCAGGTGCGGCCATAGAAATAAATGATACCCAGAAGAAGCTAGACACTCTTCATGTCCATATGGGTAGGGTTAAGTCCGGCGTTGTAAATCTAGGCGACGAGGCGACGTTCTCGGTCGACGAAACACGTCGTGCGGCTATTCGTGGGCATCACTCTGCGACCCACCTTTTGCACGCAGCCTTGCGTCGGACTCTTGGCGATCATGTAACGCAGAAGGGGTCGTTGGTGTCTACTGATCGGCTGCGCTTTGATATCAGCCAACCCAAACCCATCTCTAGCGATGAAATTGCGACCGTTGAGGCTATTGTTAACGAGCAAATTCGTGCCAACGAAACTGTTGAAACGAAGGTTATGGATCCTGAAGGCGCCATTAAGGCCGGTGCTATGGCTTTGTTCGGTGAAAAGTATGGCGACGAGGTGCGGGTGGTCTCCATGGGGACGCAAGAAAATTCAGAGGACCACCAGTATTCTGTAGAACTTTGTGGCGGGACGCATGTCAGTCGAACAGGGGACATTGGCCTATTTAAAATTGTGGACGAGTCCGCTGTTGCATCTGGCGTCCGGCGTATCGAAGCCATCACGGGCTTATCTGCGGAAACTTGGGTCTCTGACCAGCAAACATTGGTTGGGCAAACGGCCGATGTTCTTAAAGTCGCCCCTCGCGATATTCCTGGCCGTGTATCGGCACTGCTTGATGAGCGACGCAAACTAGAAAAAGAAATTTCCGATCTCCGTAAGAAACTTGTCACCTCTGGTGGCGGGGGAGCGACGGCCTCTGATTCAAAGACGATAGCCGGTGTTTCATTTACGGGGCGTGTGCTTGAAGACGTCCCGGCTAAAGACCTTAAGGGCCTTGCTGATGAAATTAAGCAGGGCCAGGGCAGCGGCATCGTTGCGCTTCTGTCGGTCAATGAGGGTAAAGTATCTCTCGTCGTGAGTGTTTCAGATGACCTGACAGACCGGATTGACGCTGTGGCTTTGGTTAGGGTTGGCTCCGCTGCTGTTGGTGGCAAGGGCGGAGGTGGCAGGCCTGATATGGCCCAAGCTGGCGGTCCAGATGGCCACAAAGCGGCTCATGCTATATCCGCCATAGAGGCCGAGCTCTCCACGTAGAGAATAGGGTCGCGTGTTACAATCTCTTACAAAAAACCGCGCTTTTTGACACATCGATGATATCGAGTTGGTCTACAGTGGCACTCTTAATGTTTTGTCGTGCTGAGCAACGATAGGTATGCGATCACGACTTTTGATGGGTAAGGGCTAATCTATGACCGATGACAGGGCGACGGAAAAGAATACTGGCCCTAGCGCGGAAATGGCTAAGACGCTCGGTCTGAATGAACATAAGCGCAATGTCTTAGGCCGCTACAAATGGCACACCGCGGTCGGAGTAGCGTTTCTTATTCTAGTTCTCGTGGTATTTAGGCCTGGTTCAGGTGTGGAAGAGGTCAATTTTCGCACGGCACCCGTAATCCGGGGTGACCTCACGGTTACCGTTACTGCGACAGGGACCATACAGCCGCTAAACCAAGTTGACGTTGGTGCGGAAATTTCAGGCCTCATTAAGGCCGTCCACGTTGATTTCAATGACGAAGTGACGTTGGGTCAGAAGTTAGCAACGATGGACAAAGACCAGTTGTCCGCCCGGGTTAGGCAGACAGAAGCACAACTCATTTCAGCTTTTGCAAGAGTGGAAGAGGCGAAAGCCAGTGAGTTGGAAGCACGTAACAATCTGAAGCGTTCTGAAAGCTTGCACAAAAAGGGCAACGTCTCCGAACAAACCTTAGACAATTCCAGTGCGGCCCACGCCCGTGCGCTCGCGGTTCTCGCCAGCGTGAAGGCCCAAGTGACTGTGGCAGAAGCCAACTTAGCCGCCGATGAAACCAATCTCGCCAAGACAGACATCACAGCACCGATCGACGGTATTGTTTTGACCCGTCAGGTCGAGCCTGGTCAGACCGTTGCAGCGTCTCTCCAAACTCCAGTTTTGTTTACGCTGGCAGAGGATTTGTCGGCGATGAAATTGGTTGTTGATATCGACGAGGCCGATATCGGACAAGTTAAAGAGGGTCAGATAGGATTCTTCTCCGTAGACGCCTATGCGGGGCGCGTGTTCCCGTCATCGATTACATCTGTCCGGTTTGCACCAAAAGATGATGGCGGCGTTGTGACCTATGAGGCGCTGCTATCTGTCGACAATTCAGATTTGGCTTTAAGGCCTGGAATGACAGCGACAGCGACTATCACTACGGCAACGCGGACCGGTGCAGTAATGGTGCCTTATGCGGCTCTGCGCTTTACACCGCCAAGACCGCCGAAAGATGAGGAACAACCTGCTGCGAACCGTCGCGGCGCGCCCGGTTTAATGGGAATGATGATGCCTCGCTTCAATAGAAACCGTGGAGATCGACAAACGCCGCTCCAGGTTGGCGCGCTAGGGCGCGTGTGGGTTATTGAAGACGGGCGTCCTATGCCCATCCAAGTTGAGGTTGGTTTGCTAGATGGTGAAAGCGCTGAAGTGATAGCGGACGGTATAGCGGAAGGTTTGAAGGTCATCATTGGTGTTCAGGCTGCTAACTGATGTCAGAGAATGAGCTATCAGAAAGAGACCATGAGGGTCCCGTCGTTGCGTTTGAGCATGTCGCCAAAGTATACGGCGACGGCGAGATGGCGGTCCGGGCGTTGGATGACGTCAGCTTCGAAATCCATGCTGGAGAATTTGTCGCGGTCATGGGGGCAAGTGGGTCCGGAAAATCGACGACTATGAATATTATGGGGTGCCTGGACACCCCATCGTCTGGGCAATATTTGTTTAAGGGGGTAGACGTCAAAACGCTCTCGCGAGACCAACGCGCTCTTTTGCGTCGGCATTACCTTGGCTTCGTGTTTCAAGGCTTTAACCTTCTGTCTCGCACTACAGCTCTCGAGAATCTCGAATTACCGCTGATCTATCGACGCATTGCGAAAGCGGAGCGCCGAGATATGGCGATGGCGGCTCTGAATGCCGTCGGGTTGGAAAACCGTGAACATCACACGGCTGCCGAATTGTCTGGCGGCCAGCAGCAACGTGTTGCCATTGCGCGCGCCATGGTCACAACTCCATCCTTATTGCTTGCTGATGAACCCACCGGGAATTTGGATACCGCACGCAGTCAGGAAATAATGGAGCTCTTGGCTCGGTTGAACGAAGACAAGGGCCTTACGATCGTTCTTGTCACCCATGAAGACGATATGGCTGCGTTTGCCCGGCGCACACTTGTTTTCCGAGATGGAAACATTGTTCATGAAACTCGGTCTCAGGCGGCATAGGGGCAAGATATGATCGGTAATATTTTACTTCTTTCGATGCGTGAGATAAGGCGCAATGTGTTGCGTTCAATTCTGACCACGCTAGGGATTGTTATCGGTGTGGCCGCGGTGATTGTTGTGGTGACCCTCGGTGCAGGGACGAAAGCCCAAGTCCAGGAGGAAATTTCTAAGCTCGGAAGCACAATGCTGACAGTCTTCCCCGGGCAGCGCAGAAGGGGCGGAGCCGCGCAGACCGCACCACCATTTGAAATTGACGATGTTAACGCTTTGCGTCGCGAGACCACCTTACTCTCAAGCGTTGCTCCAATGTCTATCGGGCGCAAGATGATTGTCTACGGGAACGAGAATAGACGATCACAGCTTGTGGGAACGGACAGAGAATTCGTCAACGTTCGCAACTGGGCTTTAACAGCCGGCCGACTTTTTTCCCCGGCGGAAGAGCAGTCGGGCAAGTCGGTTTGCATTATTGGCCTGACAGTCCGAAAAGAATTATTTAAAGACGAGCCCTACTTGGGTAACGTCCTGCGGATTGGTAAGGCGTCGTGTGAAGTCATCGGGCTTTTAGAGCCGAAAGGGCAGGTGATGTTCTCCGGTGACCAGGATGATGTTGTTGTAGTGCCGATTAAATATTATCAGCGACGAATTTCTGGAAATACCAATGTGGATCAAATCTACGTCTCGGCTTTGGATGACGATTTGGTTCCGGCCGCACAGGCTGAGGTTGAGATGATTATGCGGGAACGCAGGCCATCACAGCCCGGAGCGGAAGATCTTTTCTCGGTACGCGGCGTCCAAGAAATGTCGACCGCCTTTCAAAGCTCAACGGCTGTGATGACCGCCTTTCTGTCTGCGATCGCAGCTATAAGCCTGTTGGTCGGTGGCATCGGCATTATGAACATTATGTTGGTTTCAGTGACCGAGCGGACCCGCGAGATTGGTATTCGTATGGCTATCGGCGCACGCGAAAAAGAGGTGCTGCTTCAGTTCCTCGTTGAGGCGGCGATGCTGGCAGGGTTTGGTGGGCTGGTTGGCATTGCCATTGGCCTTGGCGGCGCAATGGCATTGGCGCCACTTCTCAATGTTCCCTTTATCGTGCAACCGGACATGATGGTAATGGCGTTTGTATTTTCAGCTCTCGTCGGCGTGGTGTTTGGTTACATGCCAGCGCGCAGCGCGGCTCGACTAGATCCGATAGACGCCTTGCGCCACGAATAGAAAAGAGCGCTTTAACCCCATTTTGGTTAGTGTTCCTCCGGATAGGGCATGCCATCGTTATGCAGGAACCTCGGACTATTTTTATCAGAGACCAGCTGCATGTCGACATCTGGGTAGGTAACGTGCTCGGGGTTTGAGCGATCACCAACACAGAGATAGGTGACGACTCCAGTGCCTTTGTTTTCAAGCATATGCCTATCCGCAACACCTGCTTTGAAGCCGGTGCAGTGCCCCGCATTGACTGGCGTTTCGCCAGCGTTACTCATCACAGTGACCGTGCCCGCACAATGACGTAAACGAACTCATCCTGGGTCTTGTGCCAATGGCGTTCCGCAGGCCGCCCCCTGGCGGGAGGGTGACTATGTTGATCCCAAAGTTCGTCAACCCGAACATGGCGCCGACAGGTTTCCATGTCATGTCAGGATTGAATTCATCGTTATACCGCGGCGGGTTAGGGCTCTTGGCTGGCCTGGATGCCACCTCAGTGTGGTTCAGCGGCGGAGCGTGCCGGTTGGTTTGTGTCTCGGACATAATATTTAGCCTCAGTTCAACGCGTTAATTTTGGCTGGCAGGATCACGCTCAATCAGATTGACCATGATTCCATCTGGGTCGCGAAAGGTCATCTCTCGTTGGCCGCGGTCTGCGGACTTGATTGCGCCGCCTTCAATATCGACTTCGAGATGGGTTGGTGGGCAAAGAACTATGTGGCTCCCGACTATCAGCCGGTCGTGTACGACGTCTAGATTGGCGCAATAAAAAACCATGCAAGCCTCGCCAATACTGCATCCATATTCTCTCTTCTGAACGCGCGGGGGGCTAGGCTTTTTGAGTTCAAATAATCCAACCATGCCTTTATTCAAACCGGCGGATCGAAAAACCCGATACCTGACGTTGGTTTCTGGCGGCATGCCAAGTAATTTGGCGGCCGTGGCATGGGTTAACCCGCCTTCTGCGTAGACCTCTTCCAGGTCGAAAATATCACGGTAGAACGCGGATGATTTCTCAATATCGCTCACAAAAAGTGCGGTTCGCACCATGGGGCTAATTAGGGACATGTCTTGTCTCACTCTATTGTGCGGTGATCATTCGCTGCCATTCTGATCTAGTATGACGTCAACGAGAGGGTGAGGGCTATGCTATGGAATTGTCAAACTCATCAGATCTATGGGGCGCTGAAGCATCATTTTTAAGATCGCGATGAGGTCCTCAGGAAGATGGCTCCGAAGGGGTGGCTGAAATCCAAATAGAACGGTATACCCGAGAGAGATTGGCAACGTTTTGGGACGACTAAAAATGGGCCGTACACTTGTTCAGAAGCTGTGGGATGCGCACACCGTTGCGGACCTTGGTGATAACGCAACACTCCTCTATACGGATCGCGTATTTCTCCACGAGAGAACGGGGTCTGTCTCGTTAAAGGGGCTGGAAGCAGCTGGCCGCAAAGTTCGAAACCCCGAGCAGGTGTTCTGCACGATGGATCACATCGTTGATACCCTTCCAGGGCGCGGCGACGATACGATTATGCCGTCTGGTAAAGACTTCATCACGACCACACGTGATGCCGCGAACGAAGCTGGGATTACCTTGTTCGATATTGGTGATGACAGACAAGGCATAGTGCACGTGGTATCGGCAGAGCAGGGCATTACGCTGCCCGGCTTAACTCAAGTGTGTCCTGATAGTCATACCTGCACGCTCGGCGCGCTCGGCGCGCTGGCCTGGGGAATTGGCTCCACGGAAGGTGAGCACGCTTTAGCCACCAAAACTTTGGCGGTCAACAAGCCGAAGTCCATGCGCGTCTCGTTTGACGGTCAGCTCGGTTATGGTGTGACGGCAAAAGACATGATCTTGCATTTGATCGGTGCCTATACGGCGGCTGGTGGTGCTGGTCATGCCATCGAATTCACAGGATCAGCCATTCGGTCATTGCCACAGGAAAACAGATTCACCGTCTGCAACATGGCCGTGGAATTTGCGGCGTTTACCGGCCTCATTCCGCCGGACGACACCACGATTGATTACATCCATGGTCGCCCCTATGCGCCGACCGGTAGAAATTGGGATGCAGCCGTTGACTATTGGCGGACGCTGCAAGCAGACGGTGATGCAGCGTACGATAGAAATATTTCCATCGATTGCGCGGACATTGTTCCGACTGTGACCTGGGGGACCAGTCCGGGCCATACCGTGCAGATCGATGGTGTTGTCCCAGATCCATCCGATGCCCCAGACGCCAATACCCAAACATCGTGGGCGCGGGCGCTTGAATATATGGACCTTAAGCCGGGCACGCCCCTTGAAGGCGTTCCCATAGATGGGGCCTTTATCGGCTCATGCACGAACTCGCGCATCTCTGACCTTCGCGAGGTTGTTAAAGTTGTCAAAGGCCGACGTGTGGCAGTTGGTGTTAAGGCGATCGTCGTTCCGGGCTCTAGCCAGGTTAAGTTGGCTGCAGAAGCGGAGGGCATCGATAAGGCGCTCGTTGAAGCTGGCTTTGAGTGGCGCGAAAGCGGCTGCTCTATGTGTTTCTATGCGGGTGGCGAAAGCTTTGGAGACCAAGAGCGGGTGATTAGCTCGACCAACCGAAACTTTGAAAACCGCCAGGGTCCAAGAACGCGCACGCATCTTGCGAGCCCGACATCAGTGGCCGCCTCCGCTTTGGCTGGTAAGATTTCTGATGTCCGGAAGTTGAGGCAGGGGGCTAGTTATGACACTTAGAATGCAAAAATTTAAAACGCTGTCGTCTGTTGCGGCCCCCATCATGCGCGTCAACATCGATACAGATGCGATTATTCCCAGCCGTGAGATGAAGGGTGTGACCAAGGACGGCCTGTCCGTTGGAATGTTCGCCAATTTGCGCTACACGGACGTGGATGCCCGCGTCGAGAATCCGGATTTTATTTTGAACAAGATTCCATTCCGCGACGCAGAGATTCTGTTGTCCGGTGACAACTTTGGATGCGGTTCTTCCAGAGAACATGCCGTATGGGCTCTCAAGGAATGGGGCATGCGCTGCGTCATTGCGCCGAGTTTTGGAACGATATTTTATGGCAACTGCGTGCGGAACGGGATATTGCCGGTTGCATTGCAGGAGGCCGTTGTGAAGGCCTTTGCTGAAAGCGCAGAAACTGGTGCGGAAACGGCGGTTTTTGTTGTCGACTTACCAAGTCAGACTGTGACGGGCCCAGACGGCGATACGCATGGTTTCGACATCGCGCCTGCCGATAAGGAAATGCTTGTCCAAGGTCTGGACCCAATCGGTCTGACACTGAAACGAGATGATGAAATCATAGCGTTTCGAGAGAAAGACAAAGCGGAGAGGCCCTGGGTCTACTTGTAGGTCTTTCGGATACTCAGCATGGAACTCTGGATTCCCTTAACGATCGCTGCGGCTGGGGTGCAAGCGGCCCGCACCTCTTTGCAGAAGCATTTGGCTGCGGAGTTGTCTGTTTTTGGCGCGACGTTCGCGCGGTTCTTGTTCGGCTTCCCTATGATCCTGGCGGGTTTAGCCGTGCTGGTAACCGTCACCGGACAAAGCGTTCCTGAGTCCAACTGTGTATTCATCGCCTACGCGTGGGTCGGTGGTCTGGTCCAATTACTAGGGAATGCGCTGCTTTTACACCTGTTGACCTTGAGTACGTTCACCATCGGAACGACATATACAAAGACAGAAGTTATTCAGACTGTTGGGGTCGGATATGTGGTTCTGGATGAGCAGGTAGGGCCTGCTGGGTTCCTTGGGATCCTCGTCGCTTTTTTCGGTGTTTTGTTGATGGCAACAGGCCGCGCAGGCTTGTCAGTCGCGAGCCTCGCTGCTGCGCTAAGACATAAGCCAGCGCTGTACGGTATCTGTGTTGGTGCACTCTACGCCGTTGCCGCTGTTTTTTATCGAGCTGCAGCGCTTTCGTTAGACGAGGGTGATTTCGTGCTTCGAGCAATCACGACGCTCGCCTGGGTCACGACTGCTCAAATGCTTGCAATGGCAGTGGTGTTGCGCCTGCGTCAGCCAGGTCTCGTGACAAAGGTCTTTCGCGCTTGGCCCATTGGTTTATGGATCGGATTTACCGGCATCGTGGCATCCGCTTGCTGGTACTGCGCGTTCACCTTGCAAAATGCCGCGTACGTTATGGCGCTTGGCCAGGTCGAGCTTGTCTTCATCTATATCGCCTCAAGGTTTGTTTTTCACGAGAGAATGGTTGCACAAGAGGCCTTTGGCGTGGCGGCCACGGCTTTGGGAATACTAGCGGTGGTCCTCTATGGATAGTGCTTTTGCCTTGACGCTGAAAGCGATGCGGTAAAGAGAGTTAGCTTAATACCCTGGGATCCATACAGGCTCGTTGGCATGGACAGTGTTAGTGAGTGTTAAAAAAACCAGCCGCCGCATGGATTGCTGGTTCCCGTTGGTACCAATGAATTACTCCCCAGCCGCTATGCCGTCCTCAAGCATTTTAGAAACTGCGGCGTCATCATGGCCGAGCTCGGCTAGTACCTCGCGGGTGTGCTGTCCTTCACGGGGAAGGTCGCGGCGCACGCCGAGACGGTCACCGCCAATTGAAAGGGGCATGTTGGGAAGTTTGATCTTCCGGCCTGCACCATCGCCGTCTGTAAGTGTAACTTCAGAGAGGCCGTCACCCGCATTGAGGTGTGGATCATCAAATAATTCATGGGGCTTGGCGATTGGGGCAAAGGGCATGCCGGTGGCCTCAAGCTTTGCCATAAGGTCGGTTTTGTCATAACCTTTAAACAGCTCCTCGATCTGAGGTTTAAGCCAGGAGCGGGCATCGACCCGACCATTGTTGAGCTTTAGCTCTTCTTTGGCCCAAAGCGTATCTAGCCCGAAGGCTTCACAGAAATTTTTCCACTGGGTATCTGAGACGACACCGACGAAGACCTTATCTTCATCCTTAGTTTCGAAGACATCGTAGATTGCCCAAGCTGAAACACGTGCAGGCATAGGGGCGGCGGGCGCGCCTGTTACGCCATACTGAGCCATATGCTGGCCAACAAGGTAGACTGCGGTCTCATATAGGCTTGCAACGACATGCTGCCCCTCTCCGGTGGCATTGCGCCCTACCAGCGCAGAAAGAACGCCGATAACGCCGAACATTCCGCCAGCGATATCAATAACTGATGCGCCAGCGCGCAGGGGTTGTCCCGGAGGCCCGGTCATGTAAGCCAAACCGCCCATCATTTGCGCGACTTCATCCAATGCTGTGCGGTGTTCATATGGTCCAGCAAGGAATCCTTTTTCAGAACAGTAGATGAGCCCTTTGTTGATCTTCTTAAGGTCCTCATATCCAAACCCGAGCTTATCCATTGCCCCAGGGCGGAAATTTTCAATAACGATGTCCGCTTGTTTGATTAGGTCTAAGGAGATGCCATGACCTTTTTTATTCTTGAGGTCCAAACAGATTGACCGCTTGTTGCGGTTGAACATGGGGAAGTACCCGGAGCCAGAGCCTTTCAGCCGGCGTGTGTTATCGCCCTTAAGAGGCTCTATTTTTATAACTTCAGCGCCAAGGTCGGCAAGAATGCAGCCAACGGTAGGGCCCATGACCATATGCGTGAATTCAACGACTTTTGTTCCGGACAAAGGAAGGTTCTGCGTGTCCGTCATGTGATAATATCCTTATTAATCAATATCTTATAATTATTAGGCTCATCGAGCCATTGGACCTAATGGTGTCCTGATCATATATCCTGGGGGACGCACGGCAAGCATGCCTAAATAAGAAAACGTTGTTCCATGGCAAAGAAACATTACCCTTGACCAAATCGACTTAGCATTGCGCTGTCGGAAAAGGCGTACACGGGGCTCCGTGCAATCAATGCCGAGTAAGGATGTAGCAATAACTACTGTCTTACGTTTCTTATAGAGAATTTTGACCATGTAGCCGATATGTAAAACTCTATCAGGGTTGTCGCGGTATTGCCGCTGAATACGGATCGCCAAAAGCTACATAATCTCCGCTCAAGCCGTGACAGAGGCCACGCGCATGGCTTAAAAGAGCGCACTTACAGAAAGGACACACGACATGACCGATGTAATGGACGACATTGATATCCTTATTAGCGAAGTGGGGCCGCGGGATGGTCTTCAATCGGTCAATTCGGTCATGCCGACAGAGGCAAAGAAGGCGTGGGTTAAGGCTGAAGCTGAGGCCGGCGTTCGGGAGATCGAGGTGGGATCGTTTGTTCCACCAAAGCTGTTACCGCAATTGGCAGACACCGGTGAGATCGTCGAATACGCGCGATCTATCCCAGGTCTTCAGGTGGCCGTGTTGGTGCCGAATTTTAAAGGCGCTGAGAACGCTATAAAAGCCGGAGCCCATAAAATCACGATTCCGTT
>Ga0302118_10001092_pt1 | contig 13287 bp, 17 predicted proteins | sample AG5_331_MG_FD_203126 | JGI IMG/M metagenome (GOLD analysis project Ga0302118, IMG submission 203126) | Marine microbial communities from Western Arctic Ocean, Canada - AG5_33.1 | ecosystem: Environmental > Aquatic > Marine > Oceanic | place: Canada: Western Arctic Ocean | collected 2017-10-01 | reverse complement strand
CTTTAAAAAGTTTCCACAAGCTCATTTCGAAGACACGCCGCTCAAACAGGACTACAACATGCAAAGAATATACAGCAGACTAATTGAGCTTGGCGTGCTTACCCCAGAGGAAGGTATGTTGGCTATTTCGGATAATAGACTACCCGATTCCGATTCGTCTGTAGAGTCCCAAATGGAATACAAAAAGCTCAGAGATAAGGGCTTATACGAGCCGTTGTTGGGAGGACCAGAGACCCAAAAAGAAATGGCAGACAAAACCCAAAAGGGAGCAATGGAGCTTGCTGATAAAAACATTAAGTCTCAAGAAAAAATAGGCAAAGAGAAAGCGAAAGAGGCCGCGAAGGCTCCAAAACTTGCGGTGCCACCTCCCACTGGAGGAGAGCCAGTGGGTAGACCTGCTGGAGTTAGCACCCCGCAACCAAGCGATAGAAAGCCCGGAAAAATTGGAGAGAAACAATCGAAAGCACTCTTCAGTATAGATAAAATAAAAGACAATATGCTTCTCGCAAATAAGCTAGAGGAAAAAATAAAAATAGAACTGAAAAAGAAATTCAAGCTTGAGGAATTGGATACCCCGCAAATGGAGGTGGTCGAAAGCATAGCACAGCTAGTGATTGCAAATGAAAATTCTAAGAATTGGAACAAGGTAACTTATATAAGAAAATATATAAAAAACCCCAAGGACACGAATAAAGAAGCGGTGAACTCTATTAACGAAATAGCATGCGAACATCAAGTTGACTTATATCTGGCAGGAATATTACACGCAAGCAGATCGGAAGTTGACCCATGCCAAGAGTAAGGATAACTTCACAATCTCAGGCTCTGTATGTGGGTCCTGCGCCGTCAACCGGTTATCATTTTATAGATTCCGACGGTAACCCTACCTCTGATCTAGATGCTACTAATTTGCTTAAGCAACTCAACGGCCTTCAATCTTTAGACTATGATATAGTCAATAATAGAATTCCGATAAGCGAACTTGGAACAAGGCAAACCGTAAAAAGAGCTATCATTACGCCTCCCGCTGTTAATGTAAATTTTTCGTACATTGCTTCTGATTTAAAAAATGAAATCAGGATGGGGTTCGATGTCAATTTCCACACTGGATACTCTTGGACAGATCCATTTTACGCAAACAATACTGGGATATTTTGCTTATCCGGAATGCTCAGTAGGGAAAGTTATCCGGTATACAGCGGGTTTAATACCGTGGACGATGGGGTGTTTACATCTGCTTGGCCATATTCGGATAGGGATAAAAGAAATTTGTTTTTAGGCATAGCTCCCGAAGGGGCAGACATGAAAGATATTCCAGACGAGGAATACGAGAAAATACATTGCGTGTCTTTCGGTGACTGCCACTTATCTAGATATGATGTAGAATTTAGTCTCAATAGCCCTATAGTCGTCAACACGTCATATCAGTGTGCGAACATACAGTATCATTCGAGTGGGTCAGGATTTATCCCCGCAATGAATACTACGGATTTTACTCCTGTGAACAATAACATTTTCAAGATTCCAAAGCTTAGGGGTGAAGTGAGCGGCAATGTATCAGGAGTAGCTGAGCCGCTAAGAATAGGAGACATGAACCTCAGAATAACCGCGCCCCAATATGGAACAGAAAAACAAGACATACTAGACGCCGGTATAAATTATAGAGATCTCAGCATCCAGAACGCATCCATCTCAATCGAAATAAATAGATACGCATGGAAAGGACTGGGTCATAAGCTACCTATAGACCGACCCGTAAAATACCCGATTACCGTAACCACTAAAATAAAGGGACTGGTGGGGGAAACCCAAACAGGCGATTTATATAATTTTATATCAAAAGATTACCCATATGATTTAATATTTGAATGTAAGGCTCCTACGATGTGGTGTCCGGGTTTTGAACAAGACGTAAGGGTCAGGTATGATGTTATCGGGTCGAATTTAGATAATTTTTCTTTTACAAACCAAGTGAATCAAGGGAGAGAGGTAGAGCTAAATTATGTAACTGATGTAGCAGAAGGAGTCGGAGGTAAAGGTATTTTCATGAGCGGTATGGTGTTCGAAACGGGATTTGCCTTCTCTGGTTTTAACTTTTAGGGTGTAATAAGGGAAGCATGCTAGAACTGTTAATTTTAAGTCTTTTGGTGAATGCTAGTCTAGGTTTTTGGGTCTTAAGGCTCAGAAACCTCGTAGACAGAGTACACCCTCGCTTTCTTCAAGCCGCCGAAAGACGAAATACAAGAGGGGTGACGTTTAGGAAAAAGGCTAAAAAATAAAGGTTAATCATGGAAGAACAAAACGATAATTCTATAAAAATAGACGTACCCCTAGAGGGTCAAGCCGGACAAGGGGTAGTCGGCTACAATAACCCATCTGGACCAGATCTATCCCTGCCAGACATTCCCATGCCTGTTCCACAGTCGGAGCAGACAGTTGAAGTGAAGGACGAGATTGATGTGGCATTCAAGTTCGCATTTATTGGCTCTGGACAAGGGGGGTCAAGAATAGCTGAGACTTTTCACGGTTTGGGTTATAGAAAAATTGCGGTTCTAAACACTGCCGAGCAGGATTTGAATACGGTTAATTTGAACAATAAACTTTGCATTGGCGAAGGGGGCGCGGGGAAAGATCCCGAAGTGGCCAAAAAGGTATTCGCAGAAAGAAAAGAAGATGTAATAGATTTCATGAGATATTCTTTCGGCGAAGAGCTCGATAGAATTATGGTTTGTGCAGGCGCTGGTGGCGGAACCGGAGGTGGCACTGTGGTGCCATTGGTTCGCGCTGCTAAAGAACTACAAGAGACACTTGGATGCTCCACTTCTAAAGTAGGAGTGATCTTAGCTTTGCCGAAAGCTTCAGAAGGCAAGAAGGTCAACGCTAATGCTCATGATTGCCTAAAAGAAGTCTACGCGTTAGTTAAGGAGGGCGTGGTTTCTCCTTTGGTGGTTATCGACAACGAAAGGATAGGAAAAGTATACCCGAACCTTGTGGTGTCAAATTTTTGGCAAACCGCTAATATGAGTATGGCTGGACTTTTCCATCTATTTAATTTGACTGCGGCTAGAGACAGCTCTTATACCGCATTTGACGCGAATGATTATAAGAACGTCCTAGACTCAGGGCTCATGGTTTTTGGAGCAGCGCCAGTTTCTGATTGGGAAAATCCCGTCAGTATTTCTAGGGCCGTAAGAGACAATTTCAATAGTGGAGTGCTGTCTGGAGGAATAGACTTGTCTACTGGCAATTGCGCTGGAGCAATTGTCGTTGGGGGGCAGAGACAATTAGATAATATACCTCAAGCTAACCTAGACCAAGCCTTTGACCAGCTGTGTCGGATGCTTTCCGCTGGAAACGTTGTGCACAGGGGGATTTACTCCGGGGATAAAGATAGCCTCACCGTATTTACAACAATTGGTGGCTTAGCAAGCCCTGACGAAAAACTTAAGGAGCTTAAGAAGCTCGGAGTATAAATTTGGTATTTTTCACAATTACCATTTATAATTAAACAGATAAAGGAACAATATTATGGCAGTAAAAAAGAACGATGTGAAGCCGGGTTGGAAAACTACGGAATTTTGGATTACAGTGGTAGTGGCCTTGGGGTCATTGCTCTGGGGAGCAGGGGTGCTGGATCCCTCAGGTACTGGAAATGTAAATCACGCCTTCGGGCTTGTGGTCTCTGGGCTTAGCGCTCTTGGATACACAGTGTCTAGAGGTCTCGCCAAGAAGGGTTAATCCACAATGACTTGGCTGACGGCACTAATAAAAGCTGTCTTAGAATGGCTGACGGCGGAAGTGAAGAAGGACACTAAAGCTTCAGACGCGGATGATATACCTCAGTCACTGAAGAATAAGTGGCGGCAAAGGATTCAAGACCAGCTTGACAAACAAAAGAAAAATGATGAAAAGTCTACTGAAAAACCTAACGATTCTTAGCTTCGCATTACTCCTCATGGGGTGCGGAAGCACTCGCGTCGTGTTCGTAGATACGCAGGCAGATTTAGTCAGGATTGGCCCTGACTTTCCGGCAGGAAAAGTATATGTTCTCAAAAATGGAGAATGGGTACTTAGTAAGAATAAAGTTAAGCTGCCAGAAGGTTGGTATGCAGGGGGTATACCCAAGGACTAATCCCACGTAAAAAGCTTTTAAGGCTGCGCGAGGCTATGCGGGTGTAAACACTTGCGTAGCCTTTTTTTTTAAGGTCACTTGGAGAAACACATTATGAGTGAAGAAAAAAGAACAAAAGAAGAAGTCAAAGCCGACCTTAAAATTAAAGAGGTGGAGGTGTTAAAAGCTGAATCTGAAATAAGAAGGCAGGACGCGGAAACAAGAAAACTCCTTTCCGAAGCGGGAAAATGCGAGATCGAGTATCAAAAGGCCTATGTTTCAAGACAAAAAGAACTAACAACCGACGAGGAGAATCATCTTTATAGATTCAATAAAGACGTTAACTCTAACTCTGTACAGTCGTGCATGGGCAAGCTTACGCAATGGCACCGCCTAGATCCAAAATGTGATATGGAGATTATTTTTTCCTCCCCCGGGGGCAGTATTATCGATGGTTTTGAATTATTTGATTTTCTTCAAGAAATGAGATCCCAAGGACACAAAGTTATAACTGGCTCTTTGGGAATGGCCGCGTCTATGGCTGGTATCCTTCTACAAGCTGGGGATGTCAGATGGATAGGTCACCAAGCATGGATGATGATTCACAGAGCGGCTTTCGGGGCAATCGGTAAAACCTACGAAGTAGAGGACGAGGTGAAACTGGTTAAAAGAATTGAAGAGCGTTGCCTCGATATTTTCGTTTCCAGATCTAAGCTAAGTAAGCAAAAAATCAAAAGAAACTGGGATCGCAAAGACTGGTGGATAGACGCAGACGAATGCCTAGACTCAGGGCTAGTCGATGAAATCAAAGCCATGATGCCTGAACACATAACCAGCAAAAAGAAAAAGAAAAAGTGAAAAAAAGCTCTTTCAAAAAAAAGCCGCGTAAGAAAAAAGACGGCAGCTGGGACACCACCGACCTTTACAAGAACTCCGATAGGTACCCTTTCGATGTAGAGTGGGTAAAAATCTTCAACCCAGTAGAGGGTAGGGATCAAATCGTATTTCTTTATGCTGATAAGAAAACGAAAAAAATTGTAAAGCACAGAATACTTAGGTAATAAAATCGTGTAAGGTTACAGCATGCCAAAGCCACATGGTTGTAGCTGGAGGAGATACCCTCCGGAAGATAGGACCCCGCAATTTTTCATTGTGGTATTTATACTTTGTGTATTTATTCTCATTTTTGGGTTTATTTGTGTAAATACAAAAGATGAAAGCCCTGAAAATCATAAGGGAGAAAACTGGAAATCTCCTGAAACGGACATCAAACCTCCTAAACGATAACATAAAATCTATATATGCAGTGCTAGTTACTGTGGTCCTTTTTGTGGGGATAGGATTAAAATATCAGACCGACTACACAATTAACCTTTTAAAAATCCAGAAAGACGTCGTCGGTATTCAGGGGAGGCTCAATTCAGCTAAACAAATTAATAAAGAACAATCAGATTTTATTGATCTCCAAAGCGAAATGAATTACAGCCTAAGAAAATCAAATTCTAATCAGCAAGACGCCTTACAACAAGCTAGCGAGGGTATTTACGAACTTTCTGTCGAACTCACCTATCAAAAAGCAATGGTTCAAAAGCTAGTAGAATATTTAAAAAGCATGAAAGAATGGCCGCCTAAAATAGCGCCTCCTGCTCGGCCTCAACCAATCGACCCGGACAAAGCGACATAGGAAAACCGCAATGAAAAAACTTGCGATCCTCGACGAGTCACGGTCTTACAGGTGGTGGGACAAAGAAAAAACCACCCACGCTTTCCAAACTAAAAATGGGGACTGGTGGATTACGCGCCCAGAGAAGGAGCCTTCTCAAAAGAAAAAGCTCGTTACAAAGAAAAAAAGTGAACCTACAGTTTGTGACAGCAGAATCACGCTAGCGCTCATGGGTTTTGTACTCGGAGCGAGCCTTGCTTTAAATTTAATTTTTTTATTATGGTAAGACTAAGGAGAGTTATACTTTGGTTAATAGCAATATGCTTGTTAAATACAAGTTGTATTGTTTTTCATCCCGAACAGTTCGAAAGAGACGAGCTAGGATACTACATCAATCACTATAGAGCCTGTGGCCCAGTTGCTTTAGAGAAGGCATTCGAAGCGTTGGGGGACGACAGCGCAAGCAGGGTTAGCCTTAGCAGAGAAATCCAAGAGGACGGAAACGCCTTAAGGCATTTCCTTTCCCTACTCCATTATGACGGGCTATTAATAAGCTTACCAAACGAATTAAAAACTATATGTGAAAAACACGGCTACAAAGTAACAGAAATTGATAGTCTAGACAAACTCAGCCTAGAAGAAGATATAGCGCTTGTTTTGGTCTGGGGAAAGATATTGAAAAGAGAAGCTCATTGGCTGGTGTTCCCAATAGACACGAAGATAAAAGATTGGTATGGAGGCTACACCCGAATAGGAAAAATACTGCTCTTAAAGAAAATATAATTTTGCATTCTGATCATTTTTGTGTAATATGAATTAGTGGCTAAATTCTTCATAACTAAAAAACAAAAAGAAACTTACTCCAAGCTTTGGGAAAAGGTTAACGGGCCTACCGTTGCGGAAGCTAACAAAAAGGCCGGCTACCCTCCTAAAGATAAAAAGGACAGCAAGAAAGGAGATAAGAAGGAAGATAAGAAGGAAGATAAAAAAGAAAAAGGCAAAGACGGCAAGAAGCTCCCGCCATGGCTAAACAAAAAGAAAGCCCACTCCACTCTGTCTCAACAAGAGGCGATAGATTATTCTTCTAAAATAATTGGGACCTTAAGGCGAAAACAAAAAGATCACAATTCCGAATTTAACACAAAAGCTCAATTTTCGAAAATAAAAGAAGCATACAGGCGGGGTGCCAATTTGCGCCCAAAAGGCTCAAAAAAAACATGCAACCAATGGGGGATGGCTAATGTTAATGCTTTTTTAGATAAAGCGGATGAACTAAATTTCGAAAAAGCCGACCAAGACATCGAGAAATACAACATGAGGGTGCGCTTTAATAACCTAGAAGATCTGTATTTAGAAGAGTATTCCCCAATCAATAAGGTGTATTAATAAGAAGAGGATTCAATTATGGCAAGAAAAGAAAGCGACTTTAAGCATGACGGCATTGCAGCTGGGCTGAGTTATGCATATAAGAAGGGGACAGACATTAGCACCGCAGCAGATGTAGTTGCCGCCCCTTCAGTAAGCACCGATTCAATTGTAGTGACAGATATCGTTGTGAGCAAGGGCACTGCTGGAACAGTAACCGTTCAGGATGGAGCAACAGAGGTTGCAGATTTATATGTGGCTGCAGCTGCGGTTAACTCGGTAAACCTATCTGGCCCACTTAAGTTAACCGCTGGAAACGCATTAAAAATGAAATTAAATAATACGAACACCAATTACTCTATTTTAGTAACTTATTATTTACAATCATAAGCCAATGAAAAAATTAAAACACACTACAATATTTAGCTCGGTCATAAGGCCCTTAGTGTCAGAGGAGAAGGATAAGTACCTCGCCATGGCAAGCGCGTTAGACGTGTCAAATTTCATCCCGGAAATTGACACCGCCAAGAACATCGACCTCCTTCCCATTGCTTTCAACGCTTGTGTAGCTAATAGGGTTAATAGAAATGGGGACGTCATTGACACAAAAACGGCTGTAGAAATTTTTGAATCGTTCATTAATAAACCTATAAATATTGAACACAACAGACAAAGAGTAATAGGCACCATCCTTACCGCTGGGTTCAGTGAGTTCGGAACGGATACCCCAGTAGATAAGGACAGGGTGGCAAACGGAAACGAGCCATTTAACATTACCCTCGGCGGAATAGTGTGGAAAGTGGTAAATAATGACTTGTCTGACATGATAGAAGAATCAAACGACCCCACAAGCGAACACTTCATGAAAATTTCAGCGAGTTGGGAGCTAGGTTTCACGGACTACAACTTATTGGTTCTAGCAGGAGAAGAGAAGAATATCGAAAACGCGATTGTCATTGACGACCCGGAACAGATAGAATCATTGAAAGAAAATTTAAAAATTTTTGGCGGATCAGGAGAGCTTGATGATGGTAAATTTATTTACCGCAAAGTAATCAACACGGTCATTCCCCTTGGGATAGGGCTTACGGAAACTCCGGCAGCGGATGTGAAAGGTGTCTTTGTCAAAAAAGAAGAAGTAAGAGAAAATCTTGCCGAAAATAGGGAGATTAACTCGGAAACCAAAAATAAAGAAAATATTTCACAAACCAATATAAACAATGTAATCAAAGAAAAGAGACTAGCTATGAAAATTAACAGTTTGAAAGATATCACTGATGAGAATCTGAAGGAAGTTTCCGCTTCTGCTATTACCGATTTTATCAACGATGAACTTCAACAGTCTGTAGACAAGTACGAGTCCGATAAAAAGGAACTTAAGGAGTCATTGCAGGCCGCGAAGGAAGTCAACGAGAAAATCGAGAAACAAGAAGGGGACACCCGAAAGGAGCTCACTAACCTCAAGGAAGACATCGCCAAGCTCGTTGACGAGAAAGAAGCGAAGGAAGCTGAAGAGAAGTTTAACCAACGTATGGCCCACATGGACGACGTCTATGAGCTCAACGATGAAGATCGTGAAGTTATCGCGTCTGACGTAAAGGATTTGGATGATGACGGGTTTGAGACATACCAGAAGAAGATGTCCACCCTTATTCGTCACAAAAATAAAGAGTTGCTGGCTGAAGAAGTCGAAGCGCAAGAAGTTGCCGTAGCAGCGGAGATCAAAACCCGAAAGGGAGTTGAAACTTCCGAAACCAACGCAAAACAGGAGTCCGAGGAAACCGAGGAAGCTGTTGCTGAGGCTTTGGAAAATGCTGAAGCGGAAGCGTCTACGGTTCCAGTTTCTACACCAGCCGAAGAACCCACTGTACACGACAAGTTCAGAAGAGCTTTCGACGTAGACCAATGGGAATTGAAAGAGTAATTAAATTTTACATTAAGAAAAAAAAAGGAGAATAAATTATGGCTATTAATCTAAAACCATTTAGAATTTACGATGAGCATGATGTTATCAACCTTTATGCCTATAGCGGTGCTATTGGCGTAAGTGCGGGTGACAAAATCCCTCGTGGATCAATTGTTAAAGTAGTACAGGGGTGGGATAATACATCCGAACCTGTCGAAATGCTTGGAAGCCCCGGGGCTTCCTACGACGGCACTGTTTCGCAGAGATACGGAACAGTAGCGAAGGTCGCCCTTGCGTCAAGCGGTAACGTTGCCCTAGGCATGATGCTGCACGACATCCAAGAGGTCGATGAAAACGGAGAATTACTGAAGTTCAACCCCCGGAAGGCGGCTGAAATGGAAGTGGTGCTCAGCGGACAAAGTGTTCCCGTGGTAACCAGAGGAGTATTCCTATATACTGGAGACACAATCGGAACAGTTGAATACGCTAACACCAAGCTCTATACTGCTGACAGCGGCGAAATCACGACGCTAAATCAGGACAGCGCTAACCATTTGGTTGGTAAATCACTCGGGGTCAGTGACGTCGATGGTTACCTTCTAATTAAACTGGAACTTTAATATTAAATAAGAGAGGAAATTTACTATGAAGCTTAAATTAAAAGAAACACCGGAACAAGTAGAGCTCGTAAGAGCCCTTGGCTCTAGAAATCCTGCGATTTCTCAAGAAGCCAACGAGGCTTTTGCTGCGTTTATCGGCCCCGTCGTGAGTAAGGTCCTGAATGAAGCTGGAACTTCCAGCGCCATTTATACCGACACCGTATTCGACGAAGACGATCACCCGAGCTACCCGCTTGACCTATATTATAACACGGACAAGGGCTTTATCAGCGTTTGGTCCCAAGACGTTGCTGGCGGTCTTCCGTCATCCAACGCGATGGTTCCGATCCAAGAGTTGAAGCTCATGACTTACCGTCTTGACAGTGCCGTTCACCTTCACAAACGTTATGCGCGCAAAGCGCGTTTGGACGTTGTGGCGAAGGCTATTGAGCGCATGGCGCAAGAGGTACTCATTAAGCAAGAGCGCAATGCATGGTCAGTGATCATGAAGGCCCTCGCAGAGGGAGCCACGAAGAATGGCCGCTCTTGTGCTGCTGGAACAGGAGGATCTCTTCGTCACTTGTTGACTTCGAGAAACACCGGCGCAACCGCTGAGTTCAGACTATCTGACCTTAACGACTTGCTTACCAGAGTTAAGAGAATCAATGTCGGTTTTGCTGGCGGTACCCCCGCTGGTTTGGTTGGCAGAGGTCTTACTGACCTTTGGATGAGTCCTGAAGTCATGGCCCAAGTTCGCGCCTTTGCGTTTAACGCAATTCGTACTGACTCTGGCGCAACCGCCACGAATGCTCAGAATATGCCGGATGCGGCACGGATGGGAGTCTGGAACTCCGCCGGAATGTCTGAGATCTATGGCGTGGCATTGCATGAGCTCATCGAGCTTGGCATTAGCGAAAGATACAACGCGCTATTCGAGACGTTCTTCGATTCTGTTGGCTCTGCTGCTACGAACCTTGACGGTTCCACGAACAGCATTTCCAACTTCGCGACAGCCTCCCATCAAGTTCTTGTTGGGTTGGATCTGAGCCGCGAGTCGTTTGTTCGTCCTGTTGCTCGTCAAGCTGAGAGTGGTGGAACGTTTGCCGCATTGCCGGATGACCAATTCTACGCTACTCGCGCTGACAAAACAGGCTGGTATGGCTTCCTTGAGGAAGGCAGAGTCTGCTTGGATGGACGCGCAGTCGTTGGACTGATTCTGGGCTAATTGTTCGGAATAGATTTAAGGCCCGGGGGATTCCCTCCGGGCCTTTTTTCGTGTAACCCTAGGTAAGGAAAAAGGTATGAAAAGGAAAAAAAATAGCACGGAAAAACCTAAGGCTTCTAAGGCAAAAACGCAAAAAAACCCCCGTAAAACTTCTGAATTATCCCAAACCCACGGGAAGACAGAAGAGCAAGAATTCCAACCCACGACGCTAGATCAAATTTGGGGGGATACGGGGAATGATAAATACGGTACGCTAGACGAAGAGGAATATCAAAGAGAATTAGACGAATTTGCTCTCACAGACCTCCACGCACACGCAGCAGAAGTGGGCATAATTCCCATCGATAGCAGGGATATGCTGGAGAGAAGACTTGTGAAAGAATTCAATAGACATGTAAACGTCTACAGAAAGCCAAATGTCGGACCTTCTCAAACCAAGGAAGAAGAAATGAATAAAATTCCCAAGAAAGTATGGGATATTTTAAAAGAAGGTAGATAATCTTTTGGATAAGGCTCTGATTTTTTCTATTATAAATAATAGTGACGGACCATGGCTACTACTTATGACATTACCCTCGTGCAGGGAGACACCTTAGATCTTCGATTTAAGGTTACAGATTCTGATTCAAATCCAGTAAATTTAAGTGGATATTCAGCGAGGGGTGTTGCCCGAATGGGGTATGGAAGCACTGGCATATTGTTAAATCTAAATCCGAAGGTAATTTCTGGAAATGACTCAGATGCCACCCTTGGCGCAAGTGGATTTATTGACGTTTATATTAGACCAACAGACACTTCTGGCGTGCCAGTAGTGCAGGGAGTATATGACGTCGAGAAACATCTAACTGTCCCTATTGCGTCTGGAGATTGGGAAGCTGAGAAGGTGGTGAAAGGGTATTTCAATGTCGTTCCAGAAGTGACAATATCACTACAGTAGGGAACGATAAATGGCTCAAAAGGAAGTATCTGTACAGCTTACCCAGTCGAGTGCAACTGTAGAAGCTGCAACTTCTGCTGGTGCAAACGTTGCGCAGTCTACTTCCAGCGCTATAGTAACTAGCGCCAAATCAGCAGGAGCACAGACTATCATGGCTGGGCCTCAGGGGCCAGCAGGGCCATCTGGTATATCTGGCATGCAAGGCGTATCCGGTATGTCTGGCACAGGTCCGATAGGACCAAGTGGAGCTACTGGAACCTCTGGCATTTCTGGAAGGCAAGGAGAACAAGGTTCTCAGGGCGACCAAGGCGGCCAAGGGATTCAGGGTCCAAGCGGAGCCACAGGAGTCTCGGGTATTTCTGGAACGCAGGGCATCCAAGGCCCTTCTGGAGCTACTGGCATTTCGGGTATTTCTGGAATGCAAGGAGGACAGGGTATTCAAGGCATCCAAGGCGACCAAGGCGACCAAGGCGATCAAGGAATTCTGGGGCCAAGCGGGGCTACGGGAATTATAGGAGCCACGGGCAGCCAAGGCCCTATAGGACCGCATATCACAGGAATTAGTGGTAGTGGGACAGGGGTAAGCTTCTTTGTCTCTGGAGGAGGCATCCTCGGGCCAATAAACATACAAGGACCAAGCGGTGCGACAGGCACTAGTGGAATATCAGGGTTAAAAGGAGACTCGGGACCTCAAGGAGATGTCGGAAGTGCTGGACCAACGGGCCCTCAGGGCTCGCAAGGGGATCAAGGCCTCGTTGGTGGAGATACTTTCAACTTCTATTTTGGTACAGACACCACAGACACAGACCCTACAAATGGATATTTAAAATTTGGCAACTCAACCTATTCGAGCATAACCGAAATATATGTCGATGATATGGAAAAGGGTGGAGACTCCATAACTAACTGGGTCGATGCCCTAGATGACGTTTATCAATCAAGAATAAAAGTTTTTTCGGCTAGTGACGCAGAAAAGTGGGCGGTCTTCAAAGTAGTTTCGGACAACACCGCAAAGGTCGGCTATACCCAAATCAATGTTAATTATATAGCTCATAGCGATTTATTCGTGGTAGACGAAGAGGTAGCAATGACTTTTGCGCCAGCCGCACAAGGCCCGAAGGGGGATACTGGACCGACGGGGCCGGGAGGCGCTCAAGGCGATCAGGGGGATCAAGGGGTTGCTGGAACTAGCGGCATTGGAATCACTGGTATAAGTGGGAGCGGAACAGGGGTAAGCTTTTTATTATCTGGCGGCGGAACTCTTGGTCCAATAAATATACAGGGCCCATCTGGTTTATCTGGTTTATCTGGAATATCAGGAACGCCGGGAGGTCTAGGAAGCGCAGGCCCTCAAGGAGCTCAAGGTGACAAAGGCGACCAAGGCGACCAAGGCGACCAAGGAATTCAGGGAATCCAAGGACCAAGCGGGGCCACAGGAGCCATAGGAGCCGTGGGGGCGCACATTACAGGCGTAAGTGGTA
>Ga0302118_10001086_pt1 | contig 13305 bp, 10 predicted proteins | sample AG5_331_MG_FD_203126 | JGI IMG/M metagenome (GOLD analysis project Ga0302118, IMG submission 203126) | Marine microbial communities from Western Arctic Ocean, Canada - AG5_33.1 | ecosystem: Environmental > Aquatic > Marine > Oceanic | place: Canada: Western Arctic Ocean | collected 2017-10-01 | reverse complement strand
TAATCTGCTAAATATCTAAACAAGCTTCACAACATCAAAATTGTCCTCATCTAAAGACATGGCCTCACCGTCACTCTCCACAAAGGTCGATATCGCCAATAACCTTTTAGAGATATCTATACTCGTCAACTGAGTCCAATCTCTTCACGACATCAACAACGAATTCGTCAGAATCAGTCGTATCGCAACTAGCTAAAATGAGCTTCATGACACGTTTATAAAAATAACCGCTGTCATCAAAGAACTCATCCACTTGGACCGCGTCGTTGTAACAGCTAGCCAATCTAACGACGCAGAAGAATACCTATACCAGGCAGGTATTCCGTACGACTCAACTAGTGTGAATACGTGACCAAACCGTTACTCCATACTCAGAGTGTTGTATATCTACGCTAAAGTCCTCGGCAAGCGACACGATGTCGATTTGACGTTTGTCGCACACGAAGGTTACGTATAGGATCCTCCAGAATTCTATAATGTCGTCACAAAAGTAATCTGGAAACCACAGGCATTGAACTAGTCTGTGTCTGAGCACCCAACAACGATATGCGGCAAGCTACAGACGACGAGTACTACTCGCCGTCTAAGTATTCAGCCAACGTTTTTATGTTGTAAGGCTGACCACCAGTAATACCAGCAACCGTACCTTCAGCTTCGACAGCACAGCGAGCTGTGTCGATCGAAGTGAAGCACGGAATTCGCTGCATCACTGCCGAACGGCGAATGTGGAAACCATCCTGCATCGTTGATCGATCACCGGTCACAGTATTCACAACTGCGCTGACAGTTCCGTCTTCGATAATGTCGACAACCGTTCGACCGTTTCCACCTTCGAGTCTTTTTTCAACCTCTATAACATCGACGCCCATTGCACGAATCATCTCCGCCGTTCCAGAGGTGGCGTAGATCGTGTGACCTGCATCATCCAGAGTGCGAACCAAACCAAGCGCATCTGCTTTATCGGGGTCGGCAATACTCAACAACACCGGTTCGCCCTCAGGAACATTCAACCCCGAGCTAAGCAAAGCCTTAGTTACAGCACCCTCGAACGTGGTATCGATACCCATAACCTCACCGGTCGATTTCATTTCAGGGCCTAAGAACGTGTCGACACCCGCAAGCTTCGACATCGAGAAAACAGGCGCCTTCACAGCGATCAAATTCTGTTTCCTAGCAAGCCCGCCCTTGTAGCCCTGCTCTGCAATCGTCTTGCCTCGCATCACATCAGTGGCGATTCGAACCATTGGAATTCGAGTGACTTTCGAGATAAACGGAATAGTTCTTGAAGAACGTGGATTCACTTCAATGATGTAAATCTCTGGTTCACCAGATTTATTGCCAGCACCGCTAGCGTTGAAACCACGATAAGTTCCACCACCAGCGACGACGAACTGAATGTTCATAAGGCCGACAACACCGAGTGCTAATCCGACCCGACGTGTGTAGTCGACAATCGTCTCGACTTCAGCCTCTGTCAGCGACTGCGCCGGGTAAACGGCCATCGAGTCGCCAGAGTGAACCCCAGCTCGTTCAATGTGCTGCATGATTCCTGGAATCAACACATCCTCCCCATCACAGACAGCGTCGACTTCAACCTCAAGACCTATCAGGTAGTGGTCGATCAAAATTGTCTGACCCGGGAAGTCTCGTATGGCCATTTTGAAGTATCGAAGCAGCTCTGCTGGAGTCTGAACAATCTCCATAGCACGACCACCAAGTACATAACTAGGTCGAACAAGAACCGGGTAGCCAACGTTACTGGCAACCTGGAGTGCGCTGTCAACATCGGAAGCCATGCCACCCGGAGGCTGTGGCAACCCGTGGCGAGCTGTAACTTCCTCAAATCGACCGCGATCTGAAGCTAGGTCGATAACATCTGGACTAGAACCGAGAACTGGAAGATTGGCCACACCAAGCGACTGTGACAAGTTGATCGCTGTCTGCCCACCAAACTGCACCATCGTCGAAGGAATTGTTCCAGCGCTTCCTTCGTTCTCAATAATGTCGCGAACACTCTCTTCGTCGAGAGGTTCGAAGTACAGTCGATCTGAAGTGTCAAAATCTGTGGAAACAGTCTCAGGATTCGAGTTGATCATTACCGACTCAACTCCAGACTTCTGAAGCGCCCATGCTGCATGAACAGAACAATAGTCAAACTCGATGCCCTGTCCGATTCGGATAGGACCACTTCCCAGAACAATCGCCGTTTCACGACCGCTCGGAATAGCCTCGTTCTCCTGCTCGTAAGTTGAGTAGAAGTACGGAGTAACTGCTTCAAATTCACCGGCGCAGGTGTCCACCATCTTGTAGACCGGCTTGATGTCCCATTCTTTACGCATGGTGCGAACCTGCTCAGGCAAGTAGTCAGCAAGCGTGCCGATTTGCCCATCAGAGAAACCAAGACGCTTGGCGCGCCACATCAAATCAGGAGTCAGTTCCTCGGCAAGGAGTGTTCGTTCCATTTTCACAATGCGCTGCAAAGCACGAGTGAACCACGGGTCAACTCCAGTTTCCAGCGTTACTGATTCGGCAGTTCGACCACCACGTATCGCAGCAGTTAGCTTCCAGATACGGTTATCGTCCGCCAGCAAATCAGGCGGGCCATCTGTGCCCCAATCAGGATCTTCCCACAGCAAAGTACCCTGACCATTTTCCAACGATCGAACAGCCTTTTGCAAAGCTGCTTCGAATGTGCGGTCAATCGCCATTACCTCACCGGTTGCCTTCATCTGAGTTCCGAGTGAACGATCACCCATAGGGAACTTATCGAATGGCCATCGTGGGATTTTCACGACGCAGTAGTCCAAAGCTGGCTCGAACGCAGCTGTCGTCTTCTGCGTAACAGCATTTGAAATTTGATCGAGCGTTTTACCGAGGGCGATCTTCGCCGCAACACGAGCAATCGGATAACCAGTTGCCTTAGATGCGAGAGCGGATGAACGACTCACACGAGGGTTCACTTCGATGACGTAGTACATCGACCCTTCTTCATCGTAACCTGCGCCTTCACCCACGGTTTCAGCAACCATACTGGAAGGTCGGTATGCGAGCTGAACGTTACAGCCACCCTTGATTTCGAGTCCAGAAATAATATTCAGCGACGCAGTTCGTAGTCGCTGATAATCCTTGTCGTTCAAAGTCTGACTCGGAGCCACAACAATAGAATCACCAGTGTGGACTCCCATCGGGTCGAGGTTTTCCATGTTACAGATGGTGATTACGTTTCCTTCACCGTCTCGCATCACTTCATACTCGATTTCTTTCCAACCTAGCAACGACTGCTCGATTAGAACCTGCCCGACCTTGCTGGCTAGAATTCCGCCTGTGGCAATCTTCCGAAGCTCTTCTTCGTTCAGAGCAATTCCACCACCTGTTCCACCGAGAGTGTATGCAGGGCGAACAACCGCTGGGTAGCCGATCTTACGGCCAGCTTCGACTGCGTCTTCAACCGTTTCCACTGCAAATGAAGGGAGAACAGGTTCACCGAGTCGTTCAAGCAAGTCTCTAAACTGTTCGCGGTCTTCAGCCATCTCGACAGATGCCACCGATGTTCCGAGAGCTTTGACGTTGTACTTCTCTAGAATCCCACCTTTTTCAAGGTCGACTAACAGGTTGAGACCAGTCTGACCACCCATTGTCCCGATGATGCCATCAGGACGTTCTCGGTCGAGAATTCTATCGAGAACAGACACCGTGAGTGGCTCAATGTAAATACGGTCAGCCATGTCCTCATCGGTCATGATCGTAGCCGGATTCGAGTTCACCAAAATGACCTCGACTCCTTCTTCACGAAGCGACCGGCAGGCTTGCGTCCCCGCGTAGTCAAACTCTGCAGCCTGACCAATAATGATCGGTCCCGAACCAATAACTAAAACCTTTTTAGGCATATCCTGTGTAGTTGTTTCCTGTGCCACGCCGTTCGTCAATCAACTCTCCAATGTGCCAAGAGCACAAATTTTTACTCTGACTCCCTCTAGTCAATGGAGAGGGAGTGAGAGGAGGTGAACGTCAATGTCCCACCTCATAAATCTCTAAACTTTCGCGGACATTCCGGTCTGAATCAAACCAACAAACCGATCAAACAAATACTCGCTATCATGCGGACCCGGTGACGCCTCGGAGTGATACTGAATCGTCATGATTGGCATGTCTCGGTGCCTTAAACCTTCAACGGTCTGATCATTCAAATTGATATGGCTTACTATCATCTCTTCTGGCAATCCAGCAGGATCAACCGCATATCCATGATTCTGGGCCGTCACATAAACCCGACCTGAATCAAGATCTTTCACTGGCTGGTTACCGCCACGGTGACCAAAGTGCAGCTTGAAGGTCGAAGCCCCAAACGCCCTTGCAATAACCTGATGACCAAGACAAATCCCCATCATTGGAACCTTGCCAGCAAGCCCCTTCGCAGTGGCTACAGAACGATCCAGTAATTCAGGATCCCCAGGCCCAGGGGAAAGCATCACACCGTCAGGATTGTGGCCCAAAATGTCATCCGCTGATGCGTTATCTGGAACAACAATCACTTCACAACCACGAGCTCGTAGCGACCGAAGAATATTCAGCTTAACTCCGTAATCGTTGACCACTACTTTCATGTAGTTGTCACCCAAATAGCGCTGACCAATACCACGCTCAACGTTGATACCCATGCCGCCTTGTCGAGCTCGACCACGTAGGTCGAAGAACGCACGTGACTCTTCACCGGCATCACCATTCCATGCATATATATCGTCAGTCGAAACATCTCCAACAACATCGAACTCACCGTATCGAGGTGCTTTCGCCAGAGTTACGAGAGCAGCTTCTATATCGGCGTTCGGAGTGATAATTCCCATCATCACACCAGCAGACCGAAGCTTACGAGTAATCGCACGTGTATCGATTCCTGAGATTCCAGGTACACCGTTTTTTAATAAATAATCGTGAACAGTACCTTCCGAAAGCGGGTGCGAAGGTTCTTCGCAATCCTCGCGAACAACAAAGCCGTTCACCTGAATTCGAGTCGACTCAACATCGGCTTCACTCGTGCCGTAGTTACCGATCATCGGGTAAGTAGGCACAAGAATCTGTCCGCCGTATGAAGGGTCGGTCAGCATCTCCTGATAGCCCGTCATCGCTGTGTTGAAAACAACTTCACCGGTCGTCTCGCCCTCCGCACCAAGTCGCTTGCCAAGGAACACCGAACCATCTTCAAGAACGAGATACACATCTCCGCGAACATCGATCATTGTTTGGCTCCGGCTACTGCATTCAACTCGAACACGGTCTCTCCTTGATAAATGGTCTGCACAACTCGTCCTGCCAGCTCCACCCCAGTCAAAGGACTATTCACACTCTTTGATTCGAACTGCGTGGGGTCCACCACCCACTTATTGCCTGGATCGATAATCGCAACGTCCGCCGAAAAACCCTTCTTAAGCGAGCCCAAATCTTTTCGCAAAATTTCAGCAGGCCCAGCGGTTAGTGATTCGATTAGACGAACCGCAGAAATCTTTCCTACGTCCACGAGACCGAACACCGACGAAAACGCCGTTTCCAGCACGTTGATTCCATGCGCTGCATCGTTATAAGTGCAGACCTTGTCAGTAGCTGAGTGCGGTGCGTGATCGGTAGCAATGATGTCAATCAATCCATCACTCAACGCTTCAATCAATGCTTCAACATCGGCACGACTTCTAAGCGGAGGATTCACTTTAGTATTCGTGTCATAAGCCTCTGAGCCGACTATTGCGGGAACTTCACCATGAAGACCAAATATCCACTCATCGTTCAATGTGAGGTGATGCGGAGTTACTTCTGCTGTGACATCGACTCCACTCTCTTTGGCGGTTCGTAATGCAACCAATGAACCCATCGTAGAAATGTGCGGAATGTGAAGTCGTGACTTAGTTAGATCCGCCAGATGCAGATCACGAGTCACCATTACTGTTTCGGCTGCGGCAGGCACGCCAGCTAGCCCAAGTCTAGTAGCTACTGCACCAGCACTCATCACTCCGCCAGCAGCGATTTTCTTATCTTCGGCGTGGTTGATGATCGGCAATCCAAGCTCAACCGAATACGAAAGTGCCTGACGCATCAGATTCGCATCAGCAACAGGGTTCCCATCGTCGGAGAATCCGATAACTCCCGAATCAGCAAGCTCGCCCATTGGAGCAAGCTCTTTACCTTTTTGACCAACTGAAATCGCACCGATTGGAAGCACACGAACAACGCCGTCAGTCGCAGCCCGCCGCATCACATCATCAACAACTGCAGCGGAATCCTGAACAGGATCGGTATTAGGCATCGCACTTATCGTGGTGAATCCACCGCGTGCGGCGGCACGAGTGCCGGTGATGATGGTTTCTTTCCACTCTTGGCCGGGATCACGAAGGTGCGTGTGAAGATCAACAAATCCGGGTGCTACGATCTTGCCGGAAGCATCGATTACTTCGTAGTCACCGTACGATTCACCCGAAGAATCGGCGACAATTTCGACGATCTTACCGTTTGAAATCAGGACATCAGAAATCATATCGATCCCCTGTGCCGGATCGATCACTCTACCGCCTGTTATTGCCAGTTTTCTGGCTGCCAAGTGCGTTTCCTTTTCTCTCTGCGTACTTACTAAATCTAAGCTTCGTCGCCACTACTAACTCGAGTCGATTTACCCGGAGCACACAGTGCATACAAAACTGCCATTCTCACAGCAACACCGTTGCGAACCTGCTCCTCGACAACGCTCTGAGCCCCGTGAGCAACATCGCTAGAGATCTCAACACCCTCGGTCATAGGCCCCGGATGCATCAGCAAAGCGTCATCGTTAGCAAGCGCCATGCGCTCCGAGTTGATGCCCCACCGTTCGGCGTACTCACGAAGCGTCGGAACATGCCCTGAATCCTGTCGTTCCTGCTGAATCCTCAACGCCATCACGACATCGGCAGAATCGACTGCCTCGTCAACATTCTTGGCTAGCTTTAGTCCATCAAATCCGGTTGATTCGTCCAATACAGTCCCAAGCTGCCACTCGTCTGGAATCAACGTGTTTGGACACGAAATGGTCACTTCAGCCCCCATTTTTTGGAAAGCGATAATACTGGATCGAGCGACCCTGCTGTAGAGAACATCACCAACGATCGCTATCTTCTTGCCAGCGATGTCACCAATGTGATTTCGCACTGTGAACAAGTCCAGTAACGACTGCGTTGGATGAGCATGTGTGCCATCGCCGGCGTTCACAACTGCAGCATCCGTGTAATTCGATATGAAATATGGTGCACCTGAATGAGGATGACGAACTACGAGCGCATCAATCTGCATCGCTTGCAATGTCTTGACTGTGTTCAGCAGCGATTCGCCCTTAGAAACACTACTGGCAGATGCGGTGACATTGATTACATCGGCGCCTAGAATTTTGCCTGCCTGCTCGAATGACACACGTGTGCGCGTGGAGTTCTCGAAGAACATAGTAATAATCGTCTTGCCACGAAGAGCCGGAGTTTTGCGAACGTCCCTGCCCGTAATTTCGAGCATCCCCTCGGCGCTATCGAGAAGATCACTAATTTCTGAGGCTGAAAGATCGTCAAGATCCAGCAGGTGATGACGAGGCGAAGCTGTCGCATCTGCAACATCGGTAGCTTCTGCCTCTGCGCCATTTCCTACAGTTATCGTCGGATTTGTCATTAGCTCTCACGCCCCAGTACAACGGCATCGTTGCCATCAATTTCCATGATGCGAACTTGCACACGCTCGCCACGTGCAGTGGGAATATTTTTACCGATGAAATCAGGCCTGATAGGCAGTTCTCGGTGACCGCGATCTACGAGCACCGCTAGCTGAATTCGACTCGCTCTGCCAAATTCAAGAAGTGCTTCCATTGCAGCTCGGATCGTGCGACCGGTGTACAAAACATCGTCGACGATCACGACAGGCTTGCCGTCTACGCTGGTCCGAATATCTGAAGGGAGTGAAGGGTGCCCTGATGCCACGTCGGGATCGTCTCGCCATAGCCTCGGATCGAGCGTTCCAACGACCGGCGCTAGACCTTCTATGCGTGCAATACTCTCGGCAATTCGTTTTGCCAGATGCACCCCACGAGTCTGTAGACCAACCAAAACAAGATCATTAGCAGCACGATTTTGTTCGAGAATTTCATGAGAAATCCTCGTCATCGCCCTTCTAATATCGTCCTGTGTCAGCAGAACTCTCTCGATCTCGTTTGTCACATGCGCTCCATATCGGCAGCCATAGCGATTGAGTCCATCTATTTCTAGGCACAAAAAAATCCTTGCCTGCTGACAAGGATAGAAGCCGCGCATTGCGTGACATATGTGCAAAGTAACCCACGCAGCATTCATGCAAACAGAGGCGACTAAGCGGATTCCCTTGCCAGTCTCACTGGACTGAATTTAAAGGACCACAAAATATTCAATTACTAATATTCAAAGCTACCACTAACCAGGATTAATCACAACGCTGAGTAATTAACAAAAGGCTCAACAAACAGTGCCCCTTCCTCCTTGCGTATTAGGGAGAGGGAGGAGCGTCGCCAGTCGTAGACAGCCATAGTCTGTGCGAAGAGTCCGACGACAGCCTGTCCTGAGCAAAGTGACAGGAATAGCACCCAGAAGTTCAAATGAGGGCGGTTCACCTAAATATGAATCACTAGCAAACGGCAATGACCAGACATAGCGACCCGACCCAAATTACAAAACTACAATCAAGAGCAAAATTCCAGTCAGTACCAGTTATATTCGGAATCGATTCATCATAAACACTACCGTATTTTGGGTAGGATAAAAACCGTTACAACATCACCCAATCACCAGCTGCACCACCATCTGCGGGAGCCACCGCTCGCCACGACTTCGGATACAGTTTAAGCCCGCAAACACACCGTACCGAACGCATGCGCTTCTTCCGAACGATCAGCATCTTGCAATGACCGCATTTCGAAAGAAACCGCGTTTGCGACTGCCACTTCTCGGTAGTCACATCGACGTACCGACGCGGCTTCACACCAATCTCGTTACACACCTCTCGAAACTCACTACCATGCGCACTCGGCTTATCTCCCCAACGAGCATGAACAATGGCGTGAGCAATCTCGTGCAGCACAACCTGCCGAACATCGTTCTCATCACCCATCGCTAACAAGCGAGAAGAAATAGCGATCTGCTTGCGAGAAGGCATGTACGAGCCAAGCGTTCGACGCATCCGACCCGACACTCGAACAGGCGGCAACGAAAGTCCCGGTTCATACGCATCAAACGTTGATTGAATCAGCAAATCAACCGCAGCCGCGGTAGGTTTACCAATTGGTTTCTGTTCGATATTTAAAGCCAGCTGACGCGATTCTTCCTGCGGCGCAATTACCGATTTATCGGGTGCAAGAGTAACTTGGACCAGCTGCGAAGTTTGATAAACAACACGCCGTATGGTTTTTCGAACGGAGAAAGAGATACCAGCAACCCCAAAGCTATCTAAAACAAATAGAGACACGAGTATCGATATTTCCCGCGCCAAACAGAAAGTTCAAACGAAAACCTAGTGCCCCAAAAAAACGCTACGCGAACCGTCCCAGCGTAAACCCGCTAACATCAACCGGCGATTCAGCGCCTGTAACTAAAGCAGCGGTAGCAATACCCATACCCGGACCAAGCGCAATTCCCTGCCTACCACCACCTGTCGAAATTACCAAACCATCAGGTCCAGCTTCAGCGTCAATAATCGGCATTTTATCGGGCGTCATCGGTCGTAAACAAGCAGTCTGCTGCACAAGCTCGGCATCAACTAAATAAGGAAGCATTGCAACCGCCGACCCAATAATAAGGTCACGTGCCTCATCGTTCGTGCGATCATCGAAGTGCGTCTCTTCTTCAGTCGTTCCAACCCACATTAGGCCGTCGTCCTTAGTGGTTGCATAGTCGGTGTCCCACCACAGCGACATTTTCATCGGTGGCCCCGGCGCATCCAATCGAAGTATCTGCCCCTTAAGAGGATATACAGGAATTTCGATTCCTACTCCAGCAAGAATTTCAGCGCTCCACGGACCTGCCGCAGAAACAACGGCATCGGCTTCGGTCAGTCCGTCATCCGTAACAACACCAGTCACCCTACCACCGCTGACAGTTATCTCTGTCACTCCCCGGTTCACCATCTTTGCGCCGTTTTCCTCCGCAGCCTGCCACAGCGACAATGTGAGTTTATAAGGATCGACTTCGTACGATATTCCAAAATACAAACCACCAATAACATCGTTCGATATACGTGCGTCGATATGGCTCAGTTCGCCACAATCCAGCCACCTAACATCAAACTCGGTGTCACCGCCATACGATTCGTAGACACGAATCATCTCTGCAGCTTCGGATTCTTCCTTAACCAACATGACGGACGGTTTCAAACGAAAGTTCGTGTACTTACCGTTTAGACCATCACCAGTAAGCTGCTTGGCGAGATCTCGATGCAATCCGATCGAGTAGTCAGATAGGTTCTGATACTCGATCTCTCGTGTCCCTCTGATGACAGGTTTGAGACCGCCTTGAGCAAAACCCGAAGCATGCGACGCCAGAGAATCCCGCTCAAAAAGCGTTACATCGTGTCCATCTTTGGTGAGATAATACGCAGTCGAGCAACCGGCGATACCGCCACCGATAATCGATATCTTCATTAGTGACAACCATATCCAAAAAGCTCAAACGAATTCAACGATAACGCCCGACTAACCCTGAGTCTTGAACGATGCATAAACCTCGTCGCCTCCACGCTGTCGTCGACGAGCAACACCAGTTTCCGAAGCAATTCTCGACACGCCGCGAGCCACACCCTTTGCAACGTTCTTGTCGAACACGCTAGGAATAATGAAATCTTCGGAAATGTGGGAATCAGGAATTACGCCAGCGATTGCAGTCGCAGCAGCGATCTTCATTTCATCGTTGATAGTCGATGCCCGAACGTCCAATACTCCTCGGAACAATCCTGGAAAGCAAAGCGAGTTGTTCACCTGGTTCGGGTAATCAGTTCGCCCCGTAGCCATAACGCGAACATTGTTTGGAACTTCTTCAGGCCAAATCTCTGGATCGGGATTTGAAAGTGCGAACACAATCGCATCAGATGTCATCTTTGAAACCTGTTCGGTGGTTACCAGACCCGGTCCTGCAAGTCCTAGCAGCATGTCAGCGCCAACCAAGCCCTCAGCCAGAGTTCCGGTGAAGTTGTCAGGGTTGGTGTTATCGGCGAACCACTGCTTCATCGTGTTATCGCCGTAATCACGGCTTAGATCAAGAGCACCCGAGCGGTCGTAACCGATGATGTTCTTGACTCCGTATCTCTGCAAAATCTTGGTGCAAGCAGTACCCGCTGCACCAACACCAGCTACAACGACCTTCAAGTTCTCAGGCTTCTTGTCAACGATCTTCAAAGCGTTGATCAAACCAGCAAGCACAACCACTGCCGTACCGTGCTGATCATCGTGGAACACTGGGATATCAAGCTCTGCCCTCAAACGATCTTCTATCTCGAAACAACGTGGAGCGCTGATGTCTTCGAGGTTGATACCACCGAATCCTGGAGCCAACGCCTTGACAATGCTGATGATCTCTTCAGTGTCGTTCGTGTCCAAAACAATCGGCCATGCATCAACGCCACCGAACTCCTTGAAAAGCAACGCCTTACCTTCCATAACTGGAAGCGATGCAGCTGCGCCAATGTCGCCAAGTCCCAGCACTGCCGATCCATCAGAAACAACGGCAACAGTATTGCCCTTACCCGTAAGAGCCCAAACCGCAGCGGGATCATCGTGAATCGCCATACAAACCCGGCCAACGCCCGGTGTGTAAGCCTTTGACATATCGTCACGAGTAGTGACAGACACTCTTGATCGCATCTCAATCTTGCCACCAACGTGAAGCAAGAAAGTCTGATCGGAAACACTCCTGACCTTGACTCTATCTACAGCCTTGATCGCATCAACCACTTGAATAGCGTGGTCGTGGCCACTTGTGTTGATCGTGAAATCACGAACCATTTCCTTCTGTGACGTCTGCACAACGTCCACACCCTGTGCACTACCCCCGGCATCACCAATCGCAGAGGTAATTTTGCCCAACATTCCAGGTGTGTTCGGATATTCCGATCGAACCGTGATGCTATAAGCAACGCCCGGTGTTCGTACTGCCATGTTTACCGCTCCAAATAGTACATTTTACGATGCTGAAAAACGTTCGACATCCCAAATATTTTTAGATCAATTCACCTTAAACTGTGAATGATCCGTCAGTGATTTTGCCCAGAATTCTAACACCGCGCCACCTACACTATTTCAAATTAATGCACCTGTATGCACACATCACGAAACCAACATCGAATTCGCCCCACCAAAAAGCTCTCATAGGTGCCGTGCGTACGGTATTCTGAATTATGAAAAATTCGATATATGTACGGAGTAAACGATGGCAGACGCTGATATCCCGCGCCTAAAAGGGCGATTTACAAGCTGTGAACTGATTAAACGAGAAGAACTTACGGATGACCTCGTAAAGTTCTGGATTAAGCCAGCACAGGACTACACGTTCAAGCCTGGTCAGTACTGCACCATCGGTGTTGACGGCATTGAACGTCCATATTCAATCTCGTCCTCACCTGACGAAGAAGACATCGAACTCTTCATTGAGGTCGTACCCATCGAGCATGGTGGTCACTTAACCCCACTTCTGGATCACCAGAAAGTCGGAGCAGAAATGACCCTTCGCCCACGAGCTAAGGGAATCTTCGTCCTCCAACCCCAGTACAAGCACCACATATTCGTAGGCACAGTAACTGGCGTGGTTCCTTACATCTCGATGCTCCGCAAGTTCCTAAACGACCCAGAATGGCCAGTACCGTTCGACGGAGTCGCTCGTGAGGACTACACGTTCCACGTTCTTGAAGGCGCAAGCTACGACGATGAATTCGGCTACGACGAAGAGCTAAATAAGCTTGCTGCCGAACACGATTTCATCCACTTTTACCCTTCAGTATCACGACCGAACGAAGAACGTAACGCCAACTGGACCGGCGCAAAGGGGCGAATCAACCTGCTTATCGAGGACTACCTCGAAAAGCTCGGTATCGATCCTAAAGAAACCTGCGTTTACGCCTGTGGTCATCCACAGATGATCGAAGACGTTGGAGTTCGTATGGAGCCAACCGACTACAACTTCATCGAAGAACGCTTCTGGAAAGAAGACGAATAATTCGTCTTCGGCCCGCATCGCACCTTAACTCTCACCTAAAGGAACTTCAGAAATGGCAGAACGAATCGGATTCGTCGGACTG
>Ga0302118_10001081_pt1 | contig 13336 bp, 9 predicted proteins | sample AG5_331_MG_FD_203126 | JGI IMG/M metagenome (GOLD analysis project Ga0302118, IMG submission 203126) | Marine microbial communities from Western Arctic Ocean, Canada - AG5_33.1 | ecosystem: Environmental > Aquatic > Marine > Oceanic | place: Canada: Western Arctic Ocean | collected 2017-10-01 | reverse complement strand
CTCTCCCTCAATGTATCTGATAAAGACGCTAGCTATAATGATAAGATCAGTTGTTTTCCGACATATTCTCACCCAAATCTTAAATATAATAAAACAGCGGGGTATTTATATAACAAATCAACAGCTCATGCCGCTCTTAGTCTTAAAGAAAACTTTGGCTTTGGCTATAGCGCAGTAATAGTACTACCCGGCCCAGCACTGAATAACGACGACAAAAAAGATACTTCTTCGGGATATTTCCTAGATCTAATGAAGGACTTTCTTTTTGCGAAGAACATTGTAATTGAAGAGATCCATCAATCGCAAATCAAAGCAATACACGAACGAAAATTCGGAATAGACTCCCTTCTGAACCCGTCTGTAAAGGATTTCTTTGTTCCTGCTGCCGTAGCTATTCCTTTAGTTAGCAAGGTTCATTCTTATGGCCCTTATTATAGCAATAGAAAGGATCACAAATACCCCGGATTAGCCCAACCTCCACATGATGCTGCATCTACAAAAGAGCATCTAGGAGGAAAGACAGAAGTTATAATAGATAATAGCATAAATCCGTGGTCTTATGGAAGTGTGGGGCGAATGAATTATGCGGGCGGGATCATAGCTAACGAGGCCAGAACAACCTCTTTTGTAGCAGAACAAGGACAGCTTACAGCAGTTGGTCTTCCGCGAGCCCATTTAGGTGATAAATTATCTACTCTAATACAGAACTCAGGAGGCAATCCGTCTGGAGGGCCAGTTATTACTGATATCCGTGTGTCACAAAGCTCTGTTCAGGGTGTTACTACCACATATGGATTTAAAACCCATTTTAGAAGATTCGGAACGCTGGAAAAATCAAGAATAAGCCAGTTACAAAGAATTACAGCAGAAAGAATGAGGCAATACAAGTTAATAAAAGACGCTGCCATATCAGGTGGTCAAATTTCTGGAGGAATGTTCTCTAAAATTCTCAATACCCTCAAGAGAACACAGGGGGCTGTTGAAAAGCAGTATAAGAGAAAGACAGACAATGCAAATACTAGTCATCATTTCATATATGGAGATGCTTATGATTCTATGATTCCCTCCTCATCATGGGAAGTAAATAAAGAACGTAGTTTTGGTCAAATAATGGATGGTACTTTCTATGAAGATGCCCTTCCCGGGTTGAGAGCAGACACAAACGAAGTATACCAGAGAAAGGTGGGAGTTGAACACAAAGGCATCTTTAGACAGTTTAGTACAAAGACAGACCATACCTTCATATCTCATTATCAAAAAGATGTAAAGGCTAACAATGAGAATTCCTCCACAATGCCCGTAGAGAAGACGGACACTAGTGATTCTGAGAAGATAAACAATTTCTTTTCGCAAGAGCAGGTTCCTCCCATTGACAATGAATATAACATGCCTATCACTGTCCAAACCCTAAACCCATTCAAGACAGATAGAGACCGTGATGAGATGTTTGGTTTTAAGTGGATGAACAAACACGCGTGCTCCGGGGATAATAAGTCCGATAAGATGGGGACATCAAAGTATCACGACATAGACTTTGTAGTTCGAGGAAGCGCCTTCCCTGTTAATATGAGTATCAGAACAGAGTATGAGTCATTAAGCAGTCAGGGAGAGGAGATTTCTCACGGAGGTAATTATAGGGCTATTTCTTTAAGAGGCCCTCTTATCCTCACAGGTTGGGGTTTTGATATAAATAATAACCCCGTGCCCTCACAGAAAAAAGACGACGGAAACTGTGATGAAGAGGATCATTGCGGTAGGTTTTTACAGGACTGGCTAAGAAAGCCGCATACTTGGAAAACAGGGCCTGTAGACTTAAGATGGGATGAAGCAAGGGGTTTATGGACAGCTCCCTCTACAATGAAGCTGATTCAGGTTAACTTGTGCGAGTGCTTGGATCGTGCTCATGGATCTAAAGCTCTCGGCGTGGTCGAAGGGGAAAAAAAGCAAAAACAGCTTAACTCAGCAACTAAGGCTTGTGAAGATGTAGATAAAAAATGTCCTGACTGCGGTGAAGAGAGTCCTTGCGGAAAATGCGAGACTGAAGGTAGTCAAGCAAATAAAGATGTTCAGACGGTTACTGTTTTCAATGCGTCTGGAAAGGTGGTTAATGTTGGAACACAAGTAATGGCTTATTATGATACTGTTAAAAAGAAATATCTTGTTATTACTGCTCCAGAACCGATGTTTGAGGCGGTGATGACTGCTCCAGAAACGGACAGCCCGGGTGAAGAAGGGTTGAAAGTTATGCCTCCCGGAAAAAAGGGGAAAGCCACCCTTGTCAAATCTTTTGACGTCGCAGGCGTTACAAATTGTAAAGGCGAGGATTCCACAGTTGAAATAATAAATACCCTCAAACACCCTATTTGTTACGGCAAAAAGGTTTTTGTTAGACTGACACAATGCTGGGAGAAAGAGAGTGAGAAGGACGAAGATGAGTATGATTTTAAGGGAGAAGTATTACAGGCAGAATTTGACGCCCTTACGGTTGTTTCCTCTGTTGATTGTTATGAAGACGAGTATGGCAACCCGACTCTGGAAATTTGTGATAGGGTTATATATCTGGAGTCTGCTTGGTCAATTGAAGACTGTGGAAATGATGATGTTAAGAAGAGAAATGATACAAAAGGTTGGAATCCAAGTGAGGATGACGATGAAGGCACAAGTATTACGGTAGATAAACAGGAATACTGGGAATGTGCTGAGGAGGAGTAAAATATGGGAATCAAAATAACAAGTCCAAGGCTTAGAACAGATGTTAGCAGAATAAAAGTAATTGATAATCCTGACGGAGCAACAAATGTCGTCAGGATTGGGAAGAAGATTTCTAATTGGGCTGTAGGTATAACAATAGCCCCTAGAGAGAGACCTACTCATGACACAACCATAGATAGTTTCATAGAGGCTGGATGGGAGTCTTTACACATATTTGCCGAACCAGATGTGGTCATCAATAAAAAACACTCTTATCTACCTATAACAAAAAGAAAAGATAAGTTAGGTGCTTGGAAAAATTGGTTTACAGCATTAAAAAATTTAGTAGATCTTTATCCTGAAGCAGATTGTTACGGTATTATACAAGACGACGTAATCTTTTGTAGAGGGGTTAAGAAATTCTTAGAGGAAACTCTTTGGCCAGCTCCAGACGTTGGGGTTTGTTCTGTTTTTACTCCAAGTCACTATACAAATGAGGTAGCTGGGTGGTATAAGAATAATAGAGGGGGGAAGTTGTGGATGGCTCAAACATATTTCTTTCCCCCCGAGGGAGCAATAAGCTGTCTAAATCATCCAAGATGTATTGGGTGGAAAAAAGATAAACAAATAGATAACGTAGTAGGATTTTGGTCAAGAGCAACAAAAATGTATCCATATTATTTTTCCCCATCATTAGCCCAACATATAGGTCATGCATCGACATTGTGGAGTAGGGGCAATAAGGCAAATGGAAGACGGGCTGCTTCTGATTTTGTTGGTCAAGATTACGATATAGGACATGGTTTATAATGGGTTCTAAAAAACAAGGGTGTCCCTGTTGTGGGTTTTTGAGTGGTTCCGGCTCTTCTGGATCGTCGCGTTCTATTTCGTCGGGGACGATTTCGTCTGGATCTTCACAGTTTAGCATCTCCAGCTATTATAAGTCTTCTGGAGAAGAAATCCCATCAGAATCAGAAATCCCATCAGAATCAGAAATCCCATCAGAATCAGAAATCCCATCAGAAGACCCATCAGAGTCTAAATCAGAAGACCCATCAGTTGATCCATCAGTTGATCCATCAGTTGATCCATCAGTTGATCCATCAGAAGATGCCAGTACTTCTAATTTCTCTGTAGAGGAATGTCCTTGTGGAAGTTCTCTATGGGTATATGACGGCGACTGTTCAGAGGCTTGTTATACAGAAATAATACCGTATAGCTGCTCTGCTGTCGCCGCAGATATTCTTGTGATGACTTTTCAGGATGAGGCAAGCCTGTCGTACAAAATAGGTGCATCGCAGACCCCCGGATCAGCTGGATGGCTGGTGGGCGTGGATTTGTGGGATGAAGATGTAGCGGATTGGCATAATCGAGTCGGAGATCCTTTTGCATTAGAGAGGTGTACTCCAAAGATAGCTATATGTCAACCAGCGAATACGGTGCTCTACGGGTCTGGATATGATCAATGTACGATAGACGCAATCGTGGCTGAAGACAGGAGTCTTCCCAGCTTTGCTGTGCACAAAATGACGGGTCGGACTAGCGCTCAGTCCTCGTATGCCTGCACAGGCACTGTGATCTCGTTAAACGAGTTGATTGATGCTTGGAATCAAGCTATTCAAACGAAAGTTCCTGCTGGTGTGGGTTTTTGCGTTGATAATTCTGGCTCTATGTATGAGACGACTGTTCAGCCAGCTTTGGACGAGTTTATTGCATGGCTTAAAAGTGAGTATCCAACCCTTTGTATTATTGAAACCCCAGCTCCCATTAGCCCCGTCGAGCGGTGGATTAAAGCATCCACAGGTATGGCTCTTGCAATTAAAGAAGCATGTGGGTGTAGTGGAGCTAGCGGAGGCATATTTGAGGTGCTTTACGAAAACGCGGAAGACGTTGGTGACATAGCATGTATAGAAGCAGGAACTGAATTTACGTTTGTTTGCGAGAATATAAAATATACATATGTGGTAATAGACGCAAGCGATAAAGAGTACGGGCTATTGATAGTAGAATATGTGTCTGGGGGAAGTGGGCCTGTTGACCCGTGCTGTACGCCTTTTGGGACGGTTCACAAGTTTCTTTGTTGTGATAAGCCAGAGCCTCCGACTGACCCAAGCGAAGACGAAGACGCAAGCGAAGACGCAAGCGGTTGTGATGGGTGTAGCACCCTTGCTGGGCTGGAGGAAAGCTGGAATGACATAGACGGTGGAGAGCAATATACAATAGGTCTGTGGCTTGGGTGGTGGCCTACGTGTTGCGACTGTGCTTCTGTGGGGGATATTGTAAGATTCAATAAAGTTGACCCTGTTGATGGCATAAACTATTCCTATAAATATAGAATCGTTAGATTTGAAGATCACGGCGATGGGCATGATCCCTGTCAACATCCAGTCCTGTTATACCTTTCTGGGGGGAGGCCTATACTCGGTGGGTATACGAATGTCAACCCCGGTGGAGTGACTCATCATGTAGAGTGTTGTGGGAAGGAATGTCCGTCTGAAACTGTTGTGGCAGACCCTCCTAGAAATAAAGGCTGTGACGGTGGGATTATCGACGGGATTACTCTGTCTGTGGGCTGTTTGTGCACGGTTGTTGGTAGCGGTGGAATACTTAACCAGTGGCTGAATGTCCTAACCGCAGAGAGTTTCGCGCCCGGAACCTCTTGGTGGGCTGAGCTTTGGAAGGGTGAAACTCTTCAGGCTTCGCGATGCCACTCTCAAACCAATCCCACAACCAGCCCGATAGATCAATGTTTTGCAGGGATTACCCCTGCCGGGGAACATAGCGATGCCACAGACGGAGGTTGGCAGCTCGAAGTAGGTGAGTCGTATGTGTTTAAGATGAAGATCTATGATGCTCCGTGCGACTGTTCTAGCTGCGAAGGAGGCGACGTATTCTCCGATGATCCACCGGGTTCCTGCTGTAAACCCACAGGAAACGTCGTCGCTCAGGGCGAGATTTGTTTTAATGCAGAGCTTAGTTCTTCCGGATTTCCATGTCCCGAAGCAGGCTCTAGCAGCGAAATCTCTAGCCGCGAGTGGGTTTGGGATGGTAATCTTATAGAGGGGCCAGTCCGACCTGCCCCAAAATGCGCTAACGCAGGAGATGAAGCGTCATATACTGACACCTCCACCGGAATAACCTACAACTATATGATTCAATCTGTCAACGGCTCATATTTGACTCTATCATTTTCTTATAATTCAGTAGGAACAACTGATAAAGGAGAGCCCGGAGGAAAGTCCTTGACTCTTGATTGCTGTCACTCCGAAACCTGCGATCAAGAAACTCTTATACCCGACCACCCAGTTGCATGGGTTTTCGCGATTCATAACATCCGGAGTTGGTCTGGGTATTGGAAAGATTCTCCTTCTTGCGCCAAAGTGGGAGATATAGTTACCTTTACATGTAACGGTATTAAATTTAGATTTAAAATCAATCAACTCGTGGACAAGCATGTCTGGATGTATTTTATAGACAGGTCTGATGGTGGCGTAACCCCCGTAAATCCGGGATGCGCCTCTGTGCACACGGTAGATTGCTGTGGTGGTGCAGAAAAAGGCAAAAACCAAAGTTTCACAAACACAGAACTACAACAGTCAGGTCAGGTAAAGTCTCCATCCCCAAACAGTAAAAATATCCCCTTAGCAGACCCAAATGGTCTAAGCATATTTCCTGAGTCGGGCATAGATGATGGTAAGTGGCACATGCTGGAAGATAACTGCACGGAAAAGGACTGCGATGACGACCCAGACCCACCAGCAGATATTCTTGTGATGACTTTTCAGGATGAAGCACAGAGTGTCTACACAGGCGGGCGTACTATATGGGATGGAGACTTAGCATACTGGTACTCTAAAGTCCCAGACGACGGGTGTACTGTAAAAGTAGCCCTATGCCAACCTCAGTTAGGAGGAAGATATGATTATTGCTCTCTAGACTGGCTTACCGTCGAACGAAGTGGATACCTGCCTCCTTTTGTCTTACATCAAGTAATGGGAAGGGCAAATAGGAGTGAGGCGTGCACAGGCTTTGCGACCTCATTAGCAGAGCTTCAGACAATTTGGTTTCGAGCTGTTCAAACAAACTTTCCTGCGGGTGTGGGGTTTTGCATTGATAACTCTGGCTCCATGCACGAATCAGATATCCAGCCAGCACTGGGCAAGTTTATTGATTGGCTTCACGACGAGTATCCAAACCTTTGTATAGCGCCCAAGGCTAGCATTTCGCCATCCGAGCAGTGGCTTAAGGCTTCAGCAGACATGGCCGTCGCGATTAAATTACAATGTGGGTGTGAAAGTGTGGATGCCGACCCTCCTCCTGTAGATCCTTCTAGTGATTGCTGTAAGTGTGAGCCTGTTCCTCCTTGGGAAAAGTATGCAACAATTACAGAACTTCAGCCGGGAGATCTCGAAAAAGCAAGAGAGCTGTATCCAGATATAGAAGATCCTTGTGTCGTAAGAACATGTTGTGAATGTGGAGGGTCTAGTAGCGGGTCTAGCGGGTCTAGCGGGTCTAGCGAAGAATCATCGAAGGAAGAATCATCGAAGGAAGAATCATCGAAGGAAGAATCATCGAAGGAAGAATCATCAGGCACATCTACTAGCGGTACTCCTGCATGTGACTGTTGTGATATTAAATGTATGACTCTGGACGCATATTTTCATGGAGATGACGGTGGCGTTGCGGGTGGTGATATTTGTCCCGAGTGCGATGGGGCAACCATAGGTGTTCCGGTAGATAGCCTATTATGTAGAATGAGCAACATGGGCAATATCTGTACTTATTCGGGCTCTTCCGGTACTTTTGATCTGTTTAATAATTGTGAGGGTGTAACTAGCCCACAAGACGTGACCGTAGAATTAGAGTGTCAAGAGGATGGTCGATATTCACTAAAACTGACCGATCCTCACGCTGGGGTATGGATATTAGAGAATATTGATCCCGGCAGCATATATGGTACGCATAGCTTGCCGAACACAGTTGCTGCGATTTTGCTTCCGTGTTCTCCTTATGTTGGAAATGTAATCATAACCATAGCAGCAGATCAATCAGGATGTGCGGCTGCTTGCATTGCTAAAGGAATAGACGTCGGGGACTCCTGCTTCGAGGAGGGCGGTGGCGTGCCGTTAATTGCCAGAATATTTGACTCAATAGATGCAAGAACAGGACAACCCATAGGAGGATTAAATGTCTGATTTTAGAGAGTGTTCAAGAAGAGGTAGGATAGTAAGTAATGATATTTGTGAGTGTTTTAGCAATAGAATCATACATCCGAAAGAGGGGTATGCAGACTCAGGGACTTGTGAGGCTTGTCCTTTTAGAAATATGGGGGATGATCCAGAATTACCCCACTACAGCGAGCAAAAACACCCAAACTCCCAACAGGAGCTACCTTCAGTCAAAAACATTGCTAGCAACTTTATTAAAGCAGTAGGCCTACATATACAAGATGGAGGCAAAAAAGTATCAAAAGAAGAGTTTGAAGAACGGCTTAAGCAGTGTGATAAGTGCGTTTTTCATAAGGCTAATCGTTGTACCCATATGAAATGTGGATGTTTTCTTACCAAAAAGGCAAGATGGAAATCTGAAAACTGCCCTATTGGAAGATGGCCTAAACAAGAATAATGGTGTATATTATAGAGGATGAACATTACTTTGGAGGTTATAAAACATGGCTAATATTAGCTTTTATGCAAAAGGGGCTTTGATACCCACAGGTTCTGGCTTAGGCTTTTATGGAGATGCTGGGTTTGGCTCTTCCGTAACTGTTGGTGCTTATCAAGGGTCTACCTTTGTAACCAATTCTACCGGATCCACTCAGGGGGCATCTAGCAATAATATAAAGTATCACAATGCAGGAAGTGGTCTTTTAAGCGTGTCCGGAACCGGAATAGGCATCGATGCTATCACCTATAACGATGCAAGCCTACGGGTTAGGTTTGATCATAGTAGTGAGGTTCAAGCACAAAATGCAGAACTTAGAGTCTATGACAGAGCCAATATCAATAATTCAGCTGTCGGTGTTACCACCCAAGCAGCTGAGATAGTCCATCCTTGGCTGACGCAAGCACCAGCAACAACAGGGTCTGGCGTTAACGATGGGAAATGGTATTCGATAGGTGGGAGTGGTTCTATTTTGTCACTGTCTCCATCTCCGGGCCCCACGGGTGTATTTGTCGGAAACGGAACCTCTACACACACTTCAAGTATTCATGACTGGTATATTGGGTTATCTGCCTCTCCAGACAGTATAGGTAGTAAGACTGCTTACGGGTTGTATGTTTCCCTTGAGTATCTATAGAGACCACCGATAGAATTCACTAACAAAATCAGAGAGCAAATGGTCTAAGATCTGAGCCTCTCCCTGTGTAATATTGTGTCTTACTCTAACAGCTTCAGCATTACCTCTTTTTGAGGACATCTGAAAATTTAGCACTGGGCCGGATTTGGTGCTACCTCTTGTTATTTTGACAATGGTGTTTCCGGATTTGTTTTGATGATATAGGGTAATTTCCTCTTTTTTACCTCTTAACGCAAGAAGGATCTCCCCAATGTCTATCATTCCAATTTTCATAGTTGCAGAACCCGTAGGCTCTTGCCAACCAAACCGTGCGTTCTTATTCTCGTCAACGCCTGTCTGATTTGCAGAAACCCAAAACAGCTCTACCTTTCTTTTGATTTTTTCACTTGGTGTATTAGTGATTTTCATTTGAAAAGCTGAGGCTCCACCCTTATCTTCACCGTATGGCTTATATATTCTATATTCGTTTGGTCGGATTACTTCTTTGTCAACCATTCTTCTAAACGTTGCCTCCTATAAAATCAAAATTAACTTGTCTTTTTCCTACTAGAACAAACCTGTCTATCACTTATCTCTCCAATCCGAGACATAGATACCAATGCCAACAGGTCTTTCAACTTTTCCCTGCTGAATCTTGTTTATGTGTTGGATCATCGACTGTGCCTTATTCCTGTCAAGTTCATATATAGTTTTATAGTCATTTTCTCCACTATTAATATATTCCATGACATCCACATCACATCTTTGACAGACAATATCTAGAAGACTAACCTGTTCTTCCTGAACTGGATCGCTCGGCTTCCAAGAATCAAGAAAGTCCTCCTCAATTTCTCCAGACAACTCTTCTACGGCAACCACCTTTTTTAGTCTAAGCATTTTTCTCAGAGCTCTAGCTTCGGCTCTAGTTGCTGCCGTTGCTGTTGCATGAAGATAGTATGGCTTTTGAGTATTGAACTTATTTACATCTGCCGCATCCTCCTCAGAGATAGTAACATTGTAAAGCAGGTGGTTTGGTATGTTGTTTAAGACTTCTACAGCACAAGTAACCGTTGCCGTTCCAAGATTCTCTTTATTTGGAGCTTGAATCACACTGACCTTTCTGGAGACGATTGGCCCTATGAGGGACTCTGTGACCCTTCTCAGACCATCACAGGTAGGGTTGCCCTGATCTAACTCATCAGATTCAAACTTAGACATAACATAGTCTGCCCATCCAGAAGAATCCATAGAAGGAGTCTCTTCTTCTGTAGTAGAGTCTTCTAGGGTCTCCTCAGCTTCTTCAGCTGAATCCAGAATGACATCCTCCACCTCCAGATCCTTTAACTTCTTTGACAAAACACCCTTCTTTTGAGAAAGATCCTCTTCGCTAAAGCCATGATTATTTCTTAGTAAATCTTTTATTTCTGTAATAGTTCTTGCCATTTTTTTATACCTCAATTTGAATAAGTCTTTTTTTCTTAGACGGAAACTTGTTTTCTATCAGTTCAACCTGATGGACTATTTTGTCAGTCAAATCACGCATCTGTTTTTTAGAAACGTGCTTTGATATGTTCTTCACTCTTATGATAGCAAACCCTTTAGTTATCAGCAGTCCTGTTTTTTGAGCGTCTGCTTTAAGGTTTCTAGCAAGACTCTCCTCGCCCCAAATAGGGAGGAAGTGAGACGGGCCGTCAATCTCAATAACTGTTTTTAGGTCTGGAAGAAATAGGTCAACCTCTAGCCTTTCATTCATAAGAAGACCCTTTCTATGAAATTGTACCACATACTTCAGAGATCTCAGCTTATTTAACACAAAATTTTCCATTTTTGATCCATCGACACTGGCTCTTCTGACTCCCTGTGCAGCTGCTTTCATCAGGCTTTCCTTTTCCTGATCAGACATATTTTTCCACTGCTCCTTTGCCTTGTCTACCCTTTTATTATACTCTTCCTCATCCATCTCGCTCCAATGAGCAGCAACTCCATCTGCAATCCTGTGTCTGACGGATTCCTCTCTCTGTTTTCCTGCTGTTGGATGTTCGACTCTACCGTGCTTAAGAGCTAAAGACTGGGCCTGACTCTTGTCTCTAGGCTCTATGCCTAGCTGTATAGCTGCTCTGCGAATCTTATTTGAGTATGTGTTAAGCTCCTTGGCTATGTCGCCAAAGCTTCTCTCTTTTTGATTGTATTCTTTGTTAAGGTATTCGAAGGTTAGTTCTTTATTTGTCATTAATTATCTCCATTATTTGTTTGATATTAAAATCTTCTACTATATATTTTACTTCTCGATTAAAATTGTTTTCAATAATATCTGCGTGATATTTACTCCTACAGATAATTTCCAAATGTGGGTTTAAATACGGAAGAAAAGGAGAATAACCCATGTTTCCGAATTTTGGCTTCCTTTTATCAAATCTCAACCACTCCAAATCCCAAACATAAAAGTACCTCTCCCGAGTTCCGGGAAATCCCAAGAGCTTTTCTGCCGTAGATTCAGAAGTTGCAACAATTGCTCCCTCTTGCATCCAAGCGTCAGCGACATGAAGAACCTGAAAATTGGGCTGCATACATTCTTCCTCAAAATGTTCATAATAGCATATGATATCTGACCTTGGATTAGACCCAAGGAATTTGTTAATATTGTTACATAGGTAGTATCCCAGTTGGGATGCTCCTAGATTTTCAACTAAAAATCCCAGCTTATTCATTACTATCCTCCCTAAACCATTGTATAGTTTTCTCAAGCCCTTCTTCAAAGTCAACAGAAGCCTCAAATCCCAGCTCCGATTTTGACAGCTTCACATCTAAGCATCTTCTTGGCTGCCCATCGGGGAATTCTGAATTAAAATAGATATAACCATCATACCCCATTTTATCGGCTATAAGAGAGGCTAAGTCTTCTATTGAAATTTCCTTTCCTGTCCCTATATTTATTGGTTTTGGATCATTGTGTATCTCCATAGCTTTTACTATCGCTTCAGCACAATCGTCAACGTATAGAAATTCCCTACTTGCCTTTCCCGTACCCCATACCTCAACAGATTCGTGAGGGTTGGACTTCATTGCTTCTTGGAACTTCAGTATTAAAGCGGGTATTACATGGCTGCTTTTTGGATCAAAGTTGTCGTGTGGCCCATACATGTTCACTGGTATAAGATTAATACCATTCATATCATACTGTTCTTTATATGAAATTATCATCTGCATTAAAGATTTTTTAGCTATCCCATAAGGAGCATTTGTTTCTTCTGGATATCCATTCCAAATATAGCTTTCCTTAAATGGGACTGGGGTATGCTTTGGGTATGAGCAGACAGTTCCAATCATAACAAATTTTTTAATGTCTCTTTGTCTACATTCTTCTATTAGATTTATCCCCATAGCCATATTTTCATAAATAAACTTTCCGGGGTTTTCTTTATTTGCCCCAATACCACCTACCCTAGCTGCTAAGTGAAGCACTACTCTAGGACGGAATTTATCCATTACCTTTTTTACTTCTGACCTATCTGTTAAGTCCCAAAAGTCAGAGCCGGGCAGAGAAACAATATTTTTATAATATTTATTTTTCAAATTTTCACGAACAGACTTCCCAAGAAAGCCAGAACCTCCCGTTATTAATATTATATCTTCTTTATGTATAAACATGAGTCCCCTTGTTAATTATATCAAGACACCTTCCAGCCTCTTCGTCTAAGCCGATTCTAGATAGCAGGTTAGCCACCCTATGGCAATATGTGTGCTCTCTCATTACAGTCTCATAGCATTTCTCAGCATGGTTTTCTCTCAGGTCTGGATTGTCTAAATAATAGTCTATCTTTTCATGAAACTCTTCTGCTGATTTAGCTGTTGGCATCTCTCCTTCTGTGAAGATGTCTTGAACCAAAGAATCTATATGGTCAGACAGACAGAAGGCTTTGCAGGCAGATAGCTTAAACACTCTTTCATTAACCTCAAAACCAAATTCGTTGGCGTGTGGCTCACTAACATTGGGGCATATTTTAGCAGATGAGAATATATTATTCACAATGCGGTCTTGGACAGGGCCTAGGAATTGGGGAACAGGCCACTCATGATATCCAAATATTTTTATATTGTATTTTCCTATAGGGTAACACAGAGGAACTATATACTTGTCTATATTTATCGCTTTATACCTCCAGTAGCCACCTATAAAAGAGATATCGGACTCTAGCATGTCTATTTTTGCCGCAGGCCTGTGTTTAAAGTGGTCTGCCGCAGGCTGCATGTCTATCGTTTCAACACCGTTATCGTCCCAATAACCCATTGTCTCTTTCATTCTTTTTTTGTGGTATAGGTTGTATACCAACATTCTGTTGTCTATATCTTTCCTTAAATTGCATA
>Ga0302118_10001079_pt1 | contig 13336 bp, 7 predicted proteins | sample AG5_331_MG_FD_203126 | JGI IMG/M metagenome (GOLD analysis project Ga0302118, IMG submission 203126) | Marine microbial communities from Western Arctic Ocean, Canada - AG5_33.1 | ecosystem: Environmental > Aquatic > Marine > Oceanic | place: Canada: Western Arctic Ocean | collected 2017-10-01 | reverse complement strand
AAGGATACATTTGGATCAATTTCTCCTATCTGTCCCAGTTCTAAACCATTCAACATGATTTTTGCCCCTCTACCTTTAATCCAAGGTCCTTCTTTCTCACTAATTGACATCCATTTTACTTTTGTCAAGTCTGCTCCAAGATCCCTTAGCAATGAACTGGCAATTCCTTTAGCAGCTGAAAATCCACCACCCACCTCAGCACAGGCCCATGCTACGCGACTTGCATTCCTTGAGTCCCTTACTACAGTTCCTAATTCATGCACTTTTTGTGGTAATTCATGATGACGATTAGCTGATAGTAGGTTTAGCAAAGACGGAAGTATATATTGTCTTAGCATAGTATGGTCTTGAGTAATAGGGTTGGAAATAACTGTACTTTTACCAACCTCTTGCCAACGTAATTTATCAAACTGGTCCCGATTATTAGACAATGTCAAGCTTTGAGTTTCCTGTAAACCCAGTGCACAGAGACTTGCACTAATTCTCCTACGTAAGTTTGACGAAGGTAATGGGATAGCATCTAAATGGACCGTTGATAATTGTTCAGGTAGGTTATCATAACCATAACCTATAGCGATATCTTCCACCAGGTCTACTGGATGCATGATATCATTTCTCCACCTTGGCATTGCGATGATATGCTCTTTTTCACCAACTACACAATCGGCCCATTTTTCGGCTTTGTCAGGCCCATCTGTCACTGTTCTTGATTCAATCAACTTGCCGCCCATTTTTTTAATTGCTGTTGCGATTTCAGATTTATCCAGTACAATGCCTAGGATTTTTGATATTAACTTATCAGGGACCTTGTGGATCTTAGAGTCTCCTCTTGGTACGTTAGAAATCCCTCCATCCCAATTTTTAATTTGTATAGATTCTACAACCCCTCCTCTTTCAGCGAGAGATAAGCAAATTAATAGTAAACATGCTTCACATGATCTTTCGTCCCAACCAGTTACATCTATGAAAAAATCAGTCGTATTTTCCGTGACAGTTGTATGATCTCCATTAATAATTGGAGGGAATGACAATACTTTGTTGTTAGAATCAATTATAACTGGATATTTATCCATGCCTTCCATTAAACTAGCATATTCTTTTCCTTTTGGATGTGATTTTAAGATATCTTCAATAGTCATTTCTTCTTTCTCTGCTAATGGTATAAATGCGTGATTTTTATCAACACCGATTACATTGAATGGAGGTTTTAATTTTGATAAATCATGAACTCCAATTGATGCGAACTTTCTTTTTCTACCTAGAGTCATATGTAATTTTTCTTGATGTTCCATTAATGATTGAATAAATTCATCTCTTTGTTCAGGATTAGTTCCATTATCTACCCCTCTCACAACTGCTCCTAATATTACGGGGCGAATTTTTTCAATAGCAGGATCTACCGATAAACTCAATTCTCCCTGTATTATTTTGAAATCAGGTGAATATTCTGCAGAGTTGAGAAAGGCTCTAGCGGCCCTAGAAATTGTTTCATGGCTTAGTAAATCAGTTCTATCGGGAAATATTTCTATTTCTATTCCTAAATCGTCATTTCCCTCAACTACGCAACCTATAGATGGCATTTTTTCAACCCATTCTTCCGGATTATATTTTATTCCATTTTTATCTTGTATAAACTGCAATATGCTATGGTTGAATTTTAGAGTTGGCATGCTAATTCCTCAATTCCCTAGCCACATAGGTAGTGGGCGTTCATAGCCAATTAATCTTAATCCAGATACTGCTGCTGTATCATAGTCTATTGCTCTCAGATTTCTTCTAGTGATTTCTTCAATACTTTCAATACCTAAATCAATCATCCATCCTTTTAGAGTTGAATCCAACCAAACTAAATTCTCCTCTAACGACTTATCCGTTTCTGGTGCTACAATTATCGAACAACCTGCTCCTCTAGCTATGATGAAGTCTTCTGCACTTGGTGATTCATCTAATTCAATCATCAGGTGTCTTCCTTGCTCGCTTAAGTTCATTGCTCTAGCAGCTAGACCTATTTTTGGTAACGCCGCTGCAGCTCTGCTTCCTCCAGAACTTGCAGCATCTATTATGGCGCCATCTAAATTTAGTTCTACTATCAATCGGAATAAGTTATCCACTCTATCTACTCTATCCTTTAACATGACTAATGATTTCGCTTGAATTTTACTTGTTAATGATACTAATAATGCATCTATTTCAGCGTCATTTAGATCAGGAAGTTCATCTAGGTTAAGGACAATACCTGAGCATTGCGATAAGTATTTGCAGCTATCAACTATATTTTCTTCATTTATCAATAATAAATCTATATTTCTTGGGTTGGATTTGACTATGCATGGTTGTTTGGAAAGCATATGTGAGCCATCATTCTCCGAATGTTCTCTTTCGATTAACCATGGTATGGGGAATAAAAGTCCATTTTCATCGTCGCCAATTGGATTAATTAGGGTGAAATTATCAAGAGGGCTGTGTTTAGATAGTTTCTTGTTTGAAGAAGAAACTATCGATATTTTTTCAAATCCTTCAATAACACTTGTTTCTGGTAACTCTAAAATATTTTGTGGATTTTCTGATGAAAATATTACTAATGCATCTTTATTTATAGACAAACCTAGTGGTTCAAGAAGTTCCGATATTTCTAATATTTCGTCCGACTTTATGTTTCTCATATCTGCCCCATGGCCAGGTGGGGGACAATTCCCAGCTACGATTAGTTTCCCTCCAGTCATACCAACTCCTGGTTCTTTTCCCACGGAGCCTAATACAATTATTGAACCGCCTGACATTCCAGCACCTGTTCTTTCACCAGCATGACCTCTGACTAGTATAGTACCACCTTTCATTGACTCACCCGCATTATTAGAAACTGAACCCTGGACACTGATCTGTCCTCCATTCATATGGGAACCAATTTTACCCCCTGCATCCTTTTCAATTATTAATAATCCATCTTTTTGAAAAGCTCCAGCCATACTAGAGCAATTACCCTGTATAGTTAGGTTTCCTCCTTGATTCATTGCACCAGCACATTCTCCTAAATTACCTAATAGTAGTACCCTTGATTTTTTGGGAAGATGAGTGATTACTCCAATCTCTCCATCCTTTGGTTTCTCATCTCCTCCTCTGCCCCAACCTATTCTTACCAGTAGGTCTCGGTCTAGAGCTTCTGAGAGCATTTTCTCTAGGTCACGATTTAATTTTATACTCTTAGTAGTGACCTCGCGCATACAACTCCCATGACTCTGACAGAGTATTCGGTCTTGATTCTGACGGCTCGAGGGTTAATTCATCTATACTCCCATGTCTAAACAATCTTGAGTCTAAAAAAGGGTATATTGATAGAGTTTCTACCCGGGCATGGTAAACAACCTACGGGTAAGTGTGTGAGAATATGGTAACTATCAAAGTCGCAATAAATGGTTTCGGTACAATAGGTAAGCGTGTAGCGGATGCAATTGATGCACAGAAAGATATGAGTGTAGTTGGAGTTACTAAGACAGGTCCTTCCTTTGGATGTGGGCTAGCAGTTAAAAGAGGATTTCCGCTATATTGTACTTTTGATGATGAAGAGAAAATTTCTTCATTTGCGGAACGTGGTTATGATTGTAAAGGGGGGCTATCTGATTTGTTATCAATTGCAGATATTGTTATTGATTGTTCACCCGGGAAAATGGGAGCAGAGAATCTTGCAAAATATAAGTCAGCAGGGGTCAAATATATGTTTCAAGGCGGTGAAAAGCATTCCCTAACAGGTCTTTCATACACCTCTTGCGCTAATCATGCTGAAAATTTCAATGCTCAAGGAACGCGTGTTGTATCATGTAATACTACTGGACTTTCAAGGACATTAGTTCCTCTTTTTGATTTTTGTGGTTCTCTCAAAGTTGAATGTACTATGATCCGAAGAGCAGCGGATCCAGGTGATTCTCATAAAGGGCCAATTAATGCTATAAAACCAGTCCTCCAAGTCCCTAGCCATCATGGCCCTGATGTAATGTCTGTTAAACCAGAGATTCAGATTAATTCCATGGCTGTTGCAGTGCCAACTACACTAATGCATGTCCATGCAATTATTGCGGATTTACCCGAAGGGCATGGGTTATCTACTGAGATGATAATTGATATGTGGAAAAATTCTCCAAGGATTGTTGTCATGAATGGAAAAGATGATCGAATACCGACTACTGCTGAAGTTATGGAAATGGCTAGAGATATAGGTAGGAAATGGGGTGATTTACATGAAATATTTGTATGGGAGGATGGTGTAAAATTAGTTGATGATCGACTTTATTATTTCCAAGCAATTCATCAAGAGAGCGATGTTATCCCAGAAAATGTAGATTGTGTAAGGGCTTTGATGGGTACTGAAAAAGACTGGAGAGTAAGTGTTTCCAATACCGACCAAGCAATATCTAAGTATTATGGTATTTAATATAGAATATTAGGATTTAAATGGTTTAAAATACTTATATTTGGCGAGTCAATGAATCTTAACGGTCAAAAGGGTTTCATGTGTCGCACATACGATATGAAAACCATCAGACATGTCTTTCCGATATTGTTTATCCTTCTCTTATCCTCATGGTCCAGTGTAGTCGTTGCTCTAAATACTCCTTCTGGTGATTCAACTTTTACTCTTTCTGAGGATTCTTCTATCCCTGAATGGGGTCAGTTATCTGTTGGTGTTGAATCGGTTTATGAAGTTAGAAATTTCTCAGGCATAATACATTCTCCATTTGGTGATTTTGACCCTTTAATTGACATTATCCCCCTTGGTCCTGAGAATTTATATGATTCATTTGCTATACACCGTACTGGTTTAGCCATAATTCAATCAACAAGTGTAGATCAGACAGGTTTAATGGAATTGCTAAATTTATATAATTTTCCAATTTTAGATGTGATTCCTGATTCTGCACTAATAATAAGATTGCCAGTTGGTGAAATTTTAGAATCTAAGGACTTATTAGAAAAATCTGAGCATGTACGTTGGATAGGGGAGTTACCAATTGCCTGGCGAGTTTCTTTGAATTTAGTCAGCCTTTCGGGTAGAGGTGGAATCATTGTTGATTTAGATTTAACACCTGCATCTGATATTAATCATAATGAATTAATTGAGTTAGAGGACGATCTAAGATATTTATCGGAAAGTTCAGTTTCGAGGGATATTTGTGATGCTCATTTATGTCAAGTTAGGGGAATAGATGCTTCTTGGATACCTGTTCTAGCGATGGATGGACGTATTCTAAGTATTAATCCTTCATCTGTAATTACAATTCATAATGATAATGCGAAGCAATTAATTGGGGCATATCAGGCTTTTAACCTGTCAAATTTTATTCTAAATGGGAGCGGGGAAATATTGGCGATTTCAGATACTGGTATAGATGATGATCATGGTGATTTCAATGGTCGCATAAGGGCTATCTATAATCAGTTTGGTCCTGATAATTCTCATCAAGATCGTAACAGTGGACACGGTACGCATGTGACTTCTACTTTACTTGGAGATGGAACTGGGGATTCTTTTACAGAGGGTATAGTTCCTGCTGCAACATTTCACTTTTACCAACTCGAGGCCGATAGCTCGGGCATCTTAGCTCGATGGGGTTCTCTTTACGAAATGTTCACTCATTCTTATCAGCAAAATGCTAGAATTCAAACTAATAGTTGGGGTAATGTAAATCTTGTTGGTGAGTATAGTTCTGATTCAAGGTCTGCAGATGCTTATATGGTCAGTCAACCGAGTTTTCTAGTATTATTTTCAGCAGGTGATTTAGGTGAGAATGGATATGAAAGCATAACGCCACCAGGGACTGCAAAAAATGTGTTAACGATTGGATCTTCAACCACTGGGTCATATGGTAGCCCTGAATCAGGGGCTGTATCTTCAACCTCTTCTAAGGGCACCACTCTCGATGGTCGCATCAAACCTGATCTTGTTGCACCCGGTGTAATGATATGCTCTGCTCGAGCGAATGAAGCACAGTTTACTGATGGTGAAAGTTGCTCTCCATCAACACATAGCGATACCGGGAATCCTCTGTATATGACTCTCAATGGTTCATCAATGTCTACTGCCGTAGCAGCAGGAGCTGCTACTATGGTACGCCAGTATCTCCGTGAAAACGAATCAATAGCGGAACCAGGTTCAGATATTATACGTGCTCTCTTGATCAATGGGGCAGATGATCTAGGCAATCCAGATATCCCGAACCAAATGGAGGGATGGGGCCAAATTAATGTGTCGAATAGTATATTTCCATCGTATTCTAATAATGATTTAGACTTGTTATATGATAATTCTAGGGAATTAAGGCCAGGGCATTCATTTGTATATTCCATTGAATCAGATACAAATTCTAAATTTGACCTCACGCTTGTCTGGAATGACCGAGAAGGTTCAGCAGTTGCAAATCAATCATCTCCGAAATTAGTAAATGATCTTGATCTTGTAGTCACATCTCCCAGTGGTGAAATTTATTATGGTAATAATTTCATAAATGGTTTTAGTGTAATAGGTGGTGTGAAAGATGACTTAAACAATGTAGAAAGGGTTAGGCTTGACTTACCTGAAATAGGGACTTGGTCAGTCGAGGTAGGTCATTCAGGGGGTTTTCTACAAGATTATGTCTTGGTGCTAACTGGAGATTTGACTGAAACAGTTTTACCTGATCTAACTGTAGTTCCTAATTCTCTAACTACTTCTGTCGAGAGTCCACTGCAAGGTGATACTTTTTTAATAGAAGCTAAATGGAAGAATCAAGCATCTGGGCCTACTGGTGGTTATTCGATATTAATCGAGGATTTAACCGACAATTCAGTTATATTCAGCGAACCTAGAACTTCACTTTCTGGAGGTTCTGAAGCATCTAAATCATATCCTCATTCATTTTCTACTACTGGGATACATACGATCAAACTAACTTTAGATTCTAATTCTGAAGTGATAGAATTAAATGATGATTTAACAGGTGTCAATAATAACATTATAGAAATCGATGTATATGTTTCTCAAGTAGGAGTTCGGCTAACTCCTCTGCTAGAGGATGGTTCATTCCCCTCAAATCCATCTCAGATTGACCAATCAAAAGTAAGATATTTAGACCCAAGTATTTCCAGTTCAGTTATTTTCCAACTTGAATTAAGAAATGAGGGTACTTCTGAGATTACTGTTGATATATCTGCTTCTCCAGTGCAATTATCAGAAGCAGGAGGTATCCTCATGTCTCCTAGTGATGAATGGTGGAAATTATTCAATGAATCAGGTCCATGGACACTTTCGCCATCAGGAGATTCAGGTGATAGTGTATTAGTTTCTTTAGAGTTCTCAGATGTAGATGCAGATGTTGATAATGATATTTATGCACTACCTGGTTCTTTTGTTTCTCAAATCACATTATGGGATAAAAACGCACCTACTGTATTCCATTCATTGCAATTAAAGACTGTAGTGGAACGAGTAGAGGGTCTGGTGACAGTAATTGCTGGTGCTGAAGAATTAGGTGCTACACCTGGCAATTTTGCACAATTTTCACTTTCCATCCTAAATACTGGTAATGGTCCTACTCAATATACAATTTCTTGTGAAACTGAAAATCGTTGGATTATAAAAGTAGGTGAAAGTGGTACCTCAGTTCTCAATTTGGAACCTCTTTCAAGACTTCAATTTCTTCCAGTCACCATAAGGGTAAGGGTTCCTAATGATATTCTTGGATTCCCCACATCAGGGACAATTGAAGATGTCAGTTGTACAACTCAATCCGTCAATGATCTTAGTTTATTCTCAATAGATGAAGCCTCTTTAGAAGTATTTGAAAGTCGCGATTTCACCACTGAGATTTTTTCTCAGAATGATCAATCTCTTGGACCTCTGGGTCTTGCAGAGAATAGGGCTGTGTTAAACGGTGACTTAGTAACTACTAAATTAGTAATTACCAATGAAGGAAATGTTCCTTCAGAGTATACTGTCAAGGTGCAGAATAGTTGGCAAACGCAATTAATTGAAGGTAATAATGAAGTGGTGAATGGTGATATTATTGTTAATGTGTTAGCTGGAAATAATTTAACAATCCTAATTAATTCCATTGTGCCTCTTTCATCTAGTATGGGTGACTCAAATATAATGACAATTCGAACAACTTTACAAAATGGGGAGACACTGATTAATGGTACTAAATTTGTTATTGAAGAATTTGCATCTCTTGATATAGAGAGCCCAGGTAGGATACTGGTGGCTCTAGGTAAATCGTCCATTGCTCCGATTAAATTACACAATGTAGGGAATGTTCCTCTGGATGTTTCTTTGACAATAGGGAGCCTTCCCAATGGGTGGTCCGGAGGTTTCCTTTCAGGTAATTCATTTGAAATGGATATGAATCGAGAGGCATTTATCTCAGTTGGTCTTGACTTACCTGGTGGTTTACCAGTAGGTGAATTAGATCAAACTGTATCAGTAATTATAGAGTTTACTACACCAGGGGGAGATGTCTATTTTCAGACGATTGAATTAATCGTTGAGATAAAGCCATCTATTTGGATAATTTTAGACTCTGAGAATATATTCATTGATGACGTTTCAGCTGGAGAAAAAGCAATTTTTGAGGTAAATGTCACTAATTCTGGAAATGTAATAACTGGGACGGATATATATTTCAGTGATGTAAGTGGCTGGAGTATCGAATTAAGTGAATCATTTATGGAAGACCTATCGCCAGGTGAATCTAGGCTAGTGGAAGTTTATGTGAAGCCTAAATCTAATGCTGATTTTGGTCTTTCTAGTTTAGAAATTTCTGCTAATGCTAGTAGTTTCTTCCCATCTGACACAGAGGTTACTAACTCTAAATTAGTTTTACAGATGAGCAAGGGGAGGAATACAAATTCAGGAGGGATTTCTGGACTTCTTGAATCTATAGGTTTACCATCATGGACTTTAGCGTTATTATTTTTGTTTTCCCTAGTTGGTGTGTCATTTTTAGGTGTTCAAATGAGGAAAAATTCTCATAAATTAATGTCATCAGAAGAGGAATTAATACCAAAGGGTTCCGCACTACTTTCCGGAAGTTCTAACGAACGTCGTATGGCTGCATTAGACACCTCATTAGGATCGGGTGATACTCTCGCAGGTGGTGTCAGTGAGGACGAGATTCAGGCTGCATTAGCGGCATCAGGGCCTGGTAAATTACAGATTACTCCCGATGGTGTAGCTCCATTGCCTTTGAGTGGTCTACCTGATGGTTGGACTATGGAACAATGGCAATCTTATGGGCACCTCTGGTGGGAACAGAACCAAGCTTAGTTAGGGTTTGACTTATCACTATGGGCTTTCCGCATTGGTGTATGAAGGGTTCTATAGTGCTGTTTGGTCCACCCGGCGCAGGTAAGGGAACCCAAGCAAATAGGATAGTTTCTTTAACTTCTAAACCTCAAGTTTCGACTGGTGATATGCTTAGGCAAGCAGTTTCTTCTGGAAGTGAATTAGGAGTTGCTGCCAGAGCATTTATGGAAACCGGTGAACTAGTTCCAGATGATGTTATAATTGGTCTAATTAATGAGAGATTGAAGGAAGAAGATGCATCTTCTGGCGTACTTTTTGATGGTTTTCCACGCACAATAGCTCAAGCCGAAGAGTTGTCTAAAATCGCTCAACTCAGTGTAGTGATCTCAATAGAAGTGCCTGATGAGTCAATAGTTGAGAGAATAGTCGGGAGACGCATGGACCCAGAAACGGGTGATATTTATCACATAAAATTTAATCCCGCACCTGAGTCGATAGCACATCGTTTAATTCAAAGAAAAGACGATAATGAATCTACAGTTAGAACTAGACTCTCTGCTTATCATGAGCAAACCTCACCTCTCGCTAGTTGGTATGAAAGTCAAGGTCTATTAATCAAAATTAATGGTAATAGGTCAATTAAAAAAGTTGGTGACGACATCATCTCTGAATTATCTGATAAATGAGGTTGACATGTCTAGAAGAAGGTCGAAAGATTTAGTTCGCCGAAAGACTCGTTCAAAAGAGGCTATTTCGAGTCTTTCTGACATCATCCTAAGTCCTGATGAAAACTCACATAGAGTTAGGGATATTGCAGCCAGAGATGTACTTAGGGTGAGTAAAAAGCACGGTTTAAGCAATAGGTCGATTTCTCGTATCTTTGTGTGCCGAGTATGTGAATCGGTGATGAGATTTGGAACTGACTCAAAAGTTAGAATCAAGAATAAATCAATAATTACTACTTGTGATAGATGTAATAAAATAACTCGTCGACCAATATGAAATGGATGTAATAATATGAATATACCTTATGCGATTAAAAAAAATGCTTTAGATAAAAATCTTGAAATTACAATTAGGGTTGGTAAACTTGGTTTTAATGATTCATTAATTGACGAACTAAAACAACAATTATTAAGGCGTAAATTAGTTAAAATGAAAGTTAATCAAGGCGTAGCGCCAAGTGCATCAGATCGGAAAGAGTTATTCGATTTGATATCATCTGAATCTGGTTCTGTTTTAGTCCATCAAAGAGGGAATACTGCTGTGTTCTGGTCAGGTTAATGGTGTAAATTAATTAAAAACTCTAGTAAGTATTAGAAGGTGAGATATTTAGAGGTAATACTGTACGGATGTTCATGATTAAGAATGTCCGAGGGCTTTCATCCCGTTCAATTACGTTTTACTTTTCGGCATTATTTATTTCTGTCATTTTACCTATATCGGTTTCTGCATCTAGTTCTTCTGATGGAATCTGGGAACCTTCTGAGATGCCAGGTTGGGCTGTTCCGGCTGCTATATCAATTTTAATTGGAGTTTACGGATTGATAGTTTTCGAAGTAGTACATAGAGCTCTCGCTGCAGCTCTAGGGGGAATCGCAGCAGTAGTTTCTCTCCATGTAGTCGGGGATGGACCAGACCTTATGGTAATCATGACTTGGATTGATTGGGAAACTATTGGATTACTTATCGGAATGATGGTGATGGTCGATATTCTATCAAAAACAGGACTTTTCGAGTGGGCAGCAGTTCAGGCATATGCTCAGAGTGGTGGGTCAATTTGGCGTTTAACATTTATTTTATGTATTATAACTGCTTTCTTCTCAGCATTACTGGATAACGTAACTACTATTTTATTGATAGTTCCAGTGACAATTCAGATTTGCAAAGTTCTAGATTTACAGCCGGTTCCATTAATTATTGCTGAAGTTATGTTTTCTAATATAGGAGGTGCTGCTACGCAGATTGGTGATCCACCAAATATTATTATTGGTGCTCAACTATCAGCTCAGAGTCTAGATGGTACCAGCCTTATGGGGCAAGGAATAGGGTTTAGCGATTTTATAATTCATGTGGCTCCTGCTGTGTTGATAGCAATGATACCTGCTTTTTGGCTATTGAGGATAATAGAGAAACCTGGGCTCTCAGGTAATAGGAGAAGGAATGTAGACTTATTGAGGATTCAATATGGCATAAAAGATGCAGCACTACTTAAGAAATCAGGAGTAATTTTGATTGGAGTAATCTTACTATTTTTCGTCCATTCTGCAATCCCACATCCATTACTTTCTGTTGCCACTATAGCTCTCGGTGGTGCTGTTTTGATGCTACTAGTGACTTCCCCTCATCGTGTAGAAGAACAATTAGATGCAGTGGAATGGACTACAATAATATTCTTTGCAGGATTATTTATAATGATCCATGGTCTTGAATACATGGGTCTTATTGAAATTATAGCAGATTTGATTACAGATACAATATTTAAAGCATCAGAGGAGAATCGGCTAATGGTAGCAATACTTCTTTTACTTTGGGTTTCTGCTATAGCATCAGCATTCATTGATAATATCCCTTATACAGCTACAATGGTGCCTGTAGTGATAGAACTAGCTTCTAATGAAGCGCTTGGCCTTGAGTTAGGTCCTTTAGCATGGGCTTTAGCATTGGGGGCATGTTTAGGCGGTAATGGTACTATCATAGGGGCATCCGCTAACGTTGTTGCCGCTGGCCTTGCAGAGGACGCTGGGCATGATATCTCGTTCAATAGATTCTTCCGCACTGGTTTCCCCATTATGTTGCTAACTCTATTACTCTCAACTATCTATGCCGTTGTTAGATATGCTATGGAATGGTCTAATCCAATTTATCCAATGATCATAATTACTTTGCTTATTATTGGCAGTCTTTCATTAACTCCGCTGGTTTACAAAGATATAGATAACCTTAATCTAGGTGATGTGGATCTTCGAGATTTAGACTTCGAAGCAGAATAAAACATCACTTAATTATCCAATTTTATCTTCTTATTTCACTCATTGACATAGTGATTTGATGGGTCTGAATAGCCTTTTTTCTTACATTCATTGCCTCGAAAAAATAATTAACTAAGATGGTAATATTCGTTATACTCAGTCCCCTTAAGGTGGGGGTCGCAACCCTTTACTTCATATACCAATGGTAGGTCGCGAGGCTGCTTATAGTGCGCTTTGGTACTGATATGTATCAGGGTTAGTGGTTGAGACTGCTTCGCCCCGCGGGGAGACGGAGTGGTCTGAGATGCCAGAATTGATATGCCTGGACACCAGAGGACTCACAATGAGTCCCTGTGTTAAGATAAATAATAGAAAGTGGGAATGTAGAAATTAATAAAATGCTACAACCCGACTGGGGGATGGCTCGGCTCGAGAGCCGAAGAAGGTCGTGACAAGCTGCGATAAGTTGTGGGGAGAGGCATGAATCTCTTGGATCCACAAATTGCTGAATGGGACCTCCTGGCACTTTGTGCCATTCCTAAATGGAAAGGGAACCTCCTGAACTGAAGCATCTCAGTAGGGAGAGGAAAAGAAATCAAATGAGATACCGCTAGTAGTGGCGAATGAAAACGGTATAGGACAAACCGAATCTTTATGAGAAATCATGGAGAGATGTGGGGTATGGACCATCTGTAGTCTAAGTCATAGAAGTAGAAGTCGCCTGGAACGGCGCACCATAGAGGGTGAAAGACCCGTATACGTATATGATATGATCAAGTGATGAGTCCTGAGTAGCGTGCGTTGGATATCGCGCGTGAATATGGGGGGCATAAACCTCCAATCCTAAATACTACTCGAGACCGATAGTTGACAAGTAGCGTGAGCGAAAGCTGAAAAGTATCCTTAGCGGGATGTGAAAAGAACCTGAAACCAGTCGGGAACAAGCTGAATAGGCGTGAAAGCGATGATATGAGCAGCGTCTATTCGTGCGTTTCGAATAATGCCCCTGGGAGTTCTGATTAATGGCGAGGTTAAGGAGTTGATCTCCGAAGCCGAAGGGAAACCGAAAGGTCCGCAGCCGCTTAGGCGGTGA
>Ga0302118_10001070_pt1 | contig 13418 bp, 14 predicted proteins | sample AG5_331_MG_FD_203126 | JGI IMG/M metagenome (GOLD analysis project Ga0302118, IMG submission 203126) | Marine microbial communities from Western Arctic Ocean, Canada - AG5_33.1 | ecosystem: Environmental > Aquatic > Marine > Oceanic | place: Canada: Western Arctic Ocean | collected 2017-10-01 | reverse complement strand
CGAGGTTGATAGATAGCCCGATAAACTAATAGATAAAATAGATAAAATAGATAAACAGACCGAGAGCCTAACCTTTAAGGCCTGCTCGAATGAATTAGCCAAAGGGCACATATGTTAAGCAAAGATTTAGAAACAACACTCAGTGACGCATTCAGAAGTGCTCGCAAAAAGCGCCATGAGTTTATGACAGTGGAGCATTTGCTGCTCGCGCTTCTGGACAACGAGGTTGCGTCTAGCGTCCTGATTGCCTGCGACTGCGATCTTAGTCGTCTGCGCGGCGAGCTCGTGGATTTTGTCGATGCGACCACGCCGTTGATTACGGACACTCAAGAGATTCGGGATACGCAGCCGACCTTAGGTTTCCAGCGCGTCCTGCAGCGTGCCGTCTTTCATGTGCAGTCTTCGGGAAAGAGAGAAGTCACTGGCGCGAATGTACTGGTTGCCATATTTAGCGAACAGGAGAGTCAGGCTGTCTACTTTTTACGCCAGCAAGACATCGCGCGTATCGATATCGTGAACTACATAACTCACGGTATTTCTAAGGTTCCAGGCCAGAGTGGAGAAGGTGAAGCGGCTCCGGAGCAAGCCGAAGAAGAGGTTGCCAGGGATAGCTCGAGTAACCCGCTAGAAAGTTTTGCTACAAATCTTAATTATGAGGCAGAACAGGGCAGAATCGACCCGCTCATTGGACGCGAAGAGGAGGTCACTCGGGTCATACAGGTGCTATCTCGCCGCAGGAAGAACAATCCGTTATTAGTGGGTGAGTCCGGCGTCGGTAAGACTGCCGTTGCCGAAGGGCTTGCCAAGCTTATAGTCGAAGGCAATGTGCCAGATGTATTATCTGAGAGCGTTATCTATTCCTTAGACCTAGGCGCACTATTGGCAGGTACGAAATATCGCGGCGACTTCGAGAAGCGCTTCAAGGCATTGCTCGGCGAGTTAAAGAAAAAACCCCAAGCGATTCTTTTCATCGACGAAATACATACCATTATCGGCGCCGGTGCTGCTTCGGGCGGGGTCATGGATGCATCCAACCTGCTTAAGCCCGTTCTGACTTCGAACGATCTTCGCTGCTTAGGGTCTACAACCTATCAAGAATACCGCGGCATCTTCGAGAAGGATCGCGCGCTGTCCAGACGCTTTCAGAAAATTGATGTAGACGAGCCTGATGTGGACACTACCTATCGGATACTTAAGGGCCTAAAATCGCGTTTTGAAGAGCATCACGATCTGCGCTATAGCGATAAATCCTTGAAGGCGGCCTCTGAGCTTGCAGGTCGTTATATCAACGATCGCTTCATGCCAGACAAGGCTATCGATGTGATCGACGAAGCAGGAGCCTTCCAGCGCTTGCAGCCAGCTAGCAAAAGGAAGAAACTGATCCAAGTTGCCGACATGGAAAAAGTGGTAGCCGCTATCGCGAGAATTCCGCCTAAACATGTTTCAAACTCCGACGTCGATGCGTTAAAAAATATAGAGCCAAACTTGAAGATGGTCGTGTTCGGTCAAGACAAGGCGATCGATTCTTTAACCACCGCGATAAAACTATCGCGCGCCGGACTGAACGACGACGAAAAGCCAATCGGTTCATTTCTCTTTTCAGGTCCAACTGGTGTCGGTAAAACAGAAGTTAGTAGGCAGCTCGCGAAAATCATGGGCATAGAGTTGCTCCGATTCGATATGTCCGAATACATGGAGCGGCATACAGTTTCGCGTTTGATTGGCGCGCCTCCAGGTTATGTCGGTTTCGATCAGGGCGGTTTGCTAACAGAAGCTGTTAGCAAAAATCCACACTGTGTACTGTTGCTTGATGAGATTGAGAAGGCGCATCCAGACGTCTTTAATTTATTATTGCAAGTGATGGATCACGGCACCCTCACGGATAACAATGGGAGACAAGCCGACTTTAGAAATGTCATCTTGATAATGACAACCAACGCCGGTGCGCAAGAGATGTCACGTTCGTCAATAGGCTTTAGTGAGCAAGATCATACAACTGATGGTATGGAGATAATCAAGAAGGCATTCTCCCCAGAATTCCGCAATAGGCTGGATTCAATTATTCAATTTGGCGCGCTAACAGTGGAAACTATCCGAACGGTTGTTGATAAGTTCCTTGTTGATCTGCAAGTTCAATTGGATCAGAAGAAGGTCTTACTAAATGTCGACGAAAGCGCTGTTGACTGGTTTGTTAAACACGGTTACAGCGAATCCATGGGCGCGAGGCCTATGGCGAGATTGATTCAGGAAAAGCTGAAGAAAGAGCTCGCTGAAGATATCTTGTTCGGGAAGCTCTCCGCGAACGGTGGAGAGGTGCAAGTTGGCTGTAAGGATGACGAGCTAGTGCTAACAATCAGCGAGAGAAGGTCGCAGGAGAAAAAAGAGTTAACTCCGGCGAAAAACTAGCGTGCGCGATAAGTGATGCGACCTTTGCTTAGGTCATAGGGAGTGAGTTCGACGCGCACCTGGTCACCGGTCAGAATCCGGATGTAGTTCTTGCGCATTTTACCGGAGATGTGAGCGGTCACGATGTGGCCGTTTTCCAGTTTAACTCGAAACATAGTATTAGGAAGGGTATCGACAACCTCGCCTTCCATTTCAATTTGGTCTTCTTTCGCCATTTGCAGTCTCAATGTATTTATTAGCGGCGGCATTGTGCCGGATTTTTGCTAGATAAGCAAAGCCAGACCTACGCGCAGCCGCTCACAGGCGCCGCATTCCGGTTGCTTCGCTATTGCTCGCCTATTTTACTAGCACCCATTTCCCCTCTAGCAGCATCTCCAGAGGCCTAAACGTGCTCTTGTACTCCATCTTTGCACAATTTTTAATCCAATAGCCGAGATATAGATGGTCCAGCCCTAATGAGCGTGCCCGTTCGATCTGCCATAGAATCACAAAATTACCCAAGGATCGTTTCGCAAGCGCGGGATCGAAGAATGTGTAGACTGCGGAGAGCCCGCCATCGAGAACATCACTCACACCCACTGCGATCAGCTTTTCTTCTATATAGAAACAGTAATACTGACTACCTTCGGAGTTGCTGCAAATGAAAGCGTCGAATTGTTCTGGAGTTGCAGGGTACATGTCGCCGTCGCTGTGGCGCTTCGCGATATACTCTTGATACAGAAAATATGCTTCATCATCGTTCAGCTCGGAGCATTCCTCGACACGCACATCCGTATTTCGATTCCATATGCGCTGGAAGCGCTTGCTGCGCTTGAATTGTGTTACTGGAAGTCGACAAGAGATACATGCACGGCAATTCTCGCAGTCAGGCCTATATAAGTGTGTTCCACTGCGACGATAGCCTAGCTCAGTAAGCCGACTATTTAAATGTTGGGTAATGCTCAGCTCAGGGTCGACGAATACAGTCGCTGCGGTCTCATCTTCCTTATAGCTGCAAGGATGAGCGGCAGTACGAAACAATTTAATCGTCTCGTTTATTTTCGATTTTGAATTCATTAACTTATTTGGCCTATTACTAGCTTGCGGATAGCGCACCTACACAGTGTCTAGATTCCAAGGAGCGGCCTTGCCGGGGCACGGTAGATGCTCATGCAATTGCTGACGAAATTGTTCGCGGCTAATCTCTATCGCGCCCAGAGACTCAAGATGTTCACTGCTTACCTGACAGTCGATCAACTTATAGTTCCATTGTTGCAACTGCTTTACAAGATTCACTAGGGCTATCTTCGATGCATTGCTCTCGAAACTAAACATCGACTCCCCGAAGAATAGCTGACCCAGCGCGATGCCATAGAGCCCGCCTACAAGATCCCCATCGCGCCATACTTCAACCGAATGCGCGTGGCCCGACTCGAACAATTGGGTATATGCAGTTTGCATTTCATCGGTTATCCAGGTGCCGGGAGAATCGCCACGGGGCTGCGCGCAGCAAGCTATAACCTCAGCAAATGCCTCATCTAGCGTCACTGTATAGAGCGACTTGTTAAGTGTCTTCTGTAGGCTCTTGCTGACGCGCAAATCTTCCGGGAACAGCACCATGCGCGGATCTGGGGACCACCACAGAACCGGCTGTCCCTCCTCAAACCAGGGAAAGATTCCACTGCTGTAAGCTTCTATTAGACGTTTGGGGCTAAGATCGTCTCCTGCCGCCAACAGCCCATTAGGGTCTGCTAGTGCGAGGCTTATATCGGGAAAGCTCGACTCGGGAGAACTTAGCCATGGTAATGGCATCTTTAGCACTGTCCGGTGCTACTAGGCATCAAGGAACTTTTCAGCATCCAGGGCGGCCATGCAGCCGAACCCTGCACTCGTGACAGCCTGCCTATATATTTGATCTGCAATATCGCCTGCCGCGAATACACCAGGTACGCTGGTTTGCGTCGCATTGCCTGTGATGCCCGTATTAACTGTGACATAGCCATTTTTCATCTCGAGCTGGCCTGCAAATATTTCCGAATTCGGGATGTGACCGATGGCGATGAAGACGCCGTCGACAACGAGTTTCTGTACCTCGCCATTGCTTGCGTGCTTCATAGCAATGCCAGTTACGCCCATGTCGTCGCCTAACACTTCATCCAGCGTGTTATTCCATTTGATAGTGACCTTGCCTTCCTCAACCTTATCGAAGAGTTTCTTCTGCAGGATTTTCTCTGCTCGCAGAGAGTCTCGTCTATGCACAAGCGTGACATGTGAGCAGATGTTGGCGAGATAGAGAGCTTCCTCGACGGCGGTATTGCCACCACCGATGACTGCTACAGGCTTGTTTCTATAAAAGAAGCCATCACAGGTGGCACATGCACTGACGCCTTTGCCCATGAATGCCGTTTCTGATTCGAGACCAAGATACTGCGCAGAAGCGCCAGTCGCTACAATCAGTGCATCACAGGTGAACACGGCGCTATCGCCGATCAGTGTGTAGGGTTTCTTACTGAGATCTACACCGTTGATATGATCGAAAATCACCTTGGTGTCAAAACGCTCGGCGTGTTGCAGCATGCGCTCCATAAGGGCTGGACCTTGAAGGCCTTCTACGTCGCCGGGCCAGTTATCCACATCGGTAGTAGTGGTCAGTTGGCCACCTTGCACCATGCCGGTAATGACTACGGGGTCCAAATTAGCTCGAGCGGCATAGACAGCTGCGGTATATCCCGCAGGTCCTGAACCCAAGATTATTAGACGATGGTGCTGTGAGTCTTTCATATAACTGCTTCCTGCTTGGAGGCGCTTTTTTTAGGCTGTATTGAGCGCACGTTTATATTAATCGCGATATGTTGTTATGTGATGGCAAAGTGCGAAATTTAAAGCTCTAGCAGGGAATATTCTACTCAATTTTGCGCATTAGGAACCGTTAAACTAGTAAGGGTTACGACTTTGGATTTTTCTGCGCCCTAAGAAAAGCAAAGAAGCGTAAAATGCTTCTGCATTATCCTCGAAACGATGATATAAACTATCTGTAGGTCCATGAATAAATTGAAGAATGTACTATGAAAAATAGCGGGAAAGATCCGGAGGTCAGCAACTTGATGCAGCGCTTAGTCCGCGAAGGCACCTTGATTGCCTATTCCTTGCTGGCTCTTTTCTTATTGATTGCGCTTGTCAGCTATTCCCCAACAGATCCCGGCTTCACCACGACAGGAACAGGGGAGGACGTGGTGAACGCGGTCGGCGTCTATGGAGCGTGGCTAGCCGACATCTTTTGGTACCTACTGGGCTATCTTGCCTTCGCATTCCCTATGTTGCTGATTTACAAGGTTTACACATCTTTTCATGAATACGCGCTCGAATCTGAGTTCTCCTGGCCGTTATTTGGCCTGAAGACTGTTGGCTTTGTTATGCTCGTGGTCGCAGCCTGTGGTTTAGCGACGCTGCATTTTTACATTGCCGAGGAATTGCCTTCCGCGGGGGGTGTGATCGGCTCATTGGTTGCCGATCTCAGCATACCCGTACTAGCAACTCTTGGGTCCACATTGCTGTTGCTCGCCGTGTTCCTGTTCGGTCTTACCATTACAGTTACCATCTCTTGGCTAGCCGTGATCGATAAGCTGGGTGCGACAACACTGAGCATAGTCTCGCGCACGGGTGCCAGGTATCAGAAATGGATGGAAGACAGGAAACAGGAGCAAGTCACCAAGAAACGCCTGGAGAGTCGTAAGAAGGTTCTTGATATCCATATTGAGAAGGAAGCGAGGCGGGTGCCACCGAAGATTAAAGCGCCGACTATTAAAAAACATGCGAAGAGCGCGCGAGTTGAGAAAGAAAAGCAGGGCACTCTATTCGCTGCCTCATCAATTAAAGAACTTCCTGCTATTAGCTTGCTGGACGCTTGGCAAGAAACCAACGACTCGGGCTTCTCAAAAGAATCCCTCGAGGCCATGTCCAAACTCCTTGAGCTTAAACTGAAAGATTTCGGCATCGAGATCGAGGTTACCGCCGTTAATCCTGGCCCAGTCATCACACGCTTCGAAGTGCAACCCGCCCCTGGGATAAAGGTTAGTCGGATAAGCAACCTTGCGAAGGACTTGGCGCGTTCACTTGCCGTAATATCGGTGCGAGTAGTAGAAGTCATTCCAGGGAAAACTGTCATTGGAATCGAGATTCCAAACGCAACGCGAGATGTTATTCAGTTAAGCCAGGTGCTGTCTACTCCCGCATTCGACAAGGCCTCGTCGCCGCTGAGCATGGCGTTAGGTCATGATATTGTGGGCAAGCCGGTAATTGTCGACTTAGCCAAGATGCCACATTTATTGGTAGCAGGAACTACCGGCTCGGGAAAATCTGTTGGCATTAACGCAATGATCCTTAGCCTGCTGTTTAAGTCGACGCCGGAACAGGTTCGTATGATTATGATCGATCCAAAGATGCTGGAACTTTCGGTCTACGATGACATTCCTCATCTGCTAACTCCAGTAATTACTGACATGAAGGATGCTGCGAACGGTCTTCGTTGGTCGGTTGCCGAGATGGAGCGTCGCTATAAATTAATGTCAGCTCTAGGTGTTAGAAACCTAGCGGGTTTCAACAAGAAGGTTACCGATGCTAAGAAATCAGGCAACCCAATAATGGACCCTACTTGGAAGCCTGATCCGATGCTGTTAGAGGAAGAGCAGTGTGCACCGGAATTAGAAGCACTACCTTGTGTCGTAGTCATCGTCGATGAGCTTGCTGACATGATGATGGTAGTAGGTAAAAAAGTAGAAGAATTGATCGCGCGTATTGCTCAGAAAGCTAGAGCGGCGGGCATACATTTAATCCTCGCAACCCAGAGGCCGTCAGTGGATGTGCTGACCGGATTAATCAAGGCGAACATACCGACGCGAATGTCGTTTATGGTGCAGTCGAAGGTCGATTCTAGAACGATTCTGGGCGAGGGTGGCGCCGAGCAACTATTGGGTAATGGAGACATGCTATTCCTTCCTCCCGGCGGTGGTATAGCAACTCGTGTACATGGCGCCTTCGTGAGTGATGAAGAAGTGCATCGGGTCGTTGCAGACTGGAAACAGCGTGGCAAGCCGGTGTATATCGATTCTATTACGCAAAGCGTAGACGATTTGGACATGGGGGCGATGAACAATTCGAGGGCAGGTGAGGACGATGAAAGTGATGCGCTTTACGATGAAGCCGTTAGTTTTGTCACCGAAACACGCAAAGCCTCGATATCTTCTGTTCAGAGAAAGCTACGTATCGGCTACAACCGCGCAGCCAGAATGATAGAAACTATGGAGCGCGCCGGTGTCATTACTGAGATGGGAAGCAACGGCTCGAGAGAAGTTCTTGCTCCGCCGCCACCACGCGATTAATTGAAAACTAACCAGAAATTTTAACAAATGAATAAACTCTTGAAAAAGATCATGGTTCTTTTTACGCTTCTTAGCCTTGGCGCGGGATACGTCTTTGCTCAGTCAGTGACAAATAGCTCTGCGCTTGATCGACTAGATGCTTTGCTGGGGAATATAGAGACACTGGCAGCAGATGTCGTGCAATTGATAGTTGAGTCAGATGGAGGCGTGCTGGAAGAGAGCGAGATACAAATGCTACTAAAGAAACCTGATGGCTTCTATTGGGAAACGCTGACACCCTTTCCCGAATTGATCGTTACCGACGGCACTACGTTGTGGAACTATCAACCTGATCTAGAGCAGGTAGTCATCGAAGATTGGGATAGTAGCCGTTCAGAGTTGGCCGCGCAGCTGCTAAGCGGCAACATAGAATCACTAGGCGGGGATTATGCGATCGACAGTTTTACTCCTACGGAAAACGAACATCAGGAATTCGAACTGACTCCTCGCTCCGCTGACAACGTCTACCAACTTATCTCCATAAATTTTATGCACGATGAATTGGAGTCGATCTATCTCAACAGCAAGAATGGGCAGCAAACAGTTTGGCGTTTTGAGAATATGATACGTAATTCAACGATAGACGATGCGAAGTTTCAATTCGTTCCCCCGGAGAATATCGAGATTATTGAGAATGATTATGTCCAGTAACCTAGTATTAATCCTTCCGACAAAGCCACCACGGCTAATTGATTTGTTATCGTGAACACTTACATAGCAATCGCTTTCGGAGGTGCTCTTGGCGCCGTGTCTCGCTTCTGGCTTCACACCGCTGTGCAAAGGTTCAATGACAGCGGCTTCCCGCTCGGGACTTTCGCGGCTAATGTTTTAGGCTCTTTCCTTATTGGCGTTTTCTTTGTCGTGCTGTCAGAGAAAGCACAATTATCAGAACCCTGGCGGCCACTGATCGTAGTTGGATTTTTAGGCGCCATGACTACATTTTCAACTTTCTCCCTCGATGCGCTTTTGTTATTCGAACAGGGCAACTACAATACCGCACTTTTCTATATTGTCAGTAGCGTCGCGCTCTGCTTATTCGCCGCCTTTGCGGGTATGCAGGTAACGCGGGTCATGCTCTGAGTAGACTCCTTCAGGAACGGACACATGTTAGACCCCAAAATTATTCGCAGTGATGCGCAGACAATTGCAGAGGCGCTCAAGAAGAAGAAATTCGAGCTAGACGTAGATCGATTAGCGGAATTGGATAGCCAGCGCAAGATATTACAAACGGCGACCGAAGGCCTGCAGAATGAGCGAAACCTGCGTTCTAAGTCTATCGGCAAAGCGAAGGCGGCCGGCGAAGACGTATCCGAAATTCTGTCATCTATGGATAGCATTAAGACCGATCTCGAAGAGAAGAAGGAACAGCTTAATCTGCTTCAGAAGGAGCTGAATGACTACTTGTTGACGGTGCCAAATGTGCCTTCCGATTCGGTGCCGGTGGGCGTTGATGAGAGTGACAATCAGGAAATTTCCATGTGGGGTACTCCAAAGTCATTTGATTTTGATGTGAAAGACCATACAGAGTTGGGCGAGGCCTTGGAGCAAGGCTTAGACTTTGAGAGCGCAACCAAGATTACCGGTTCGCGCTTCGTCGTCATGACTGGCAGAACTGCGCAGCTGCACCGTGCACTGATTCAATTCATGCTCGATACCCATACTCGAGAGCATGGCTATACCGAGGTGAACGTGCCTTATTTAGTCAACGCGGACTCTTTGTTAGGTACCGGTCAGCTACCGAAGTTTGAAGAGGACCTCTTTAAGCTTCGGGGAGATCAAGAGTATTATCTGATTCCAACTGCCGAAGTGCCGGTAACTAATCTTATTAGAGATAAGATCGTTAATGCAGACTCGCTCCCCCTAAAGTTCACCTGTCACACTCCCTGTTTCCGATCCGAGGCAGGCAGCTACGGCAAAGACACCAGGGGCATGATCCGGCAGCACCAGTTCGAAAAGGTCGAGTTGGTTCAAGCTATTCGGCCACAAGATTCGGAAGCTGCCCTGGAAGAGCTTACGGGGAATGCTGAAGCCATATTGCGGCTGCTGGAACTGCCATACAGAAAGGTGGTGTTATGCGGCGGAGATACTAGCTTTGCGTCGGCGAAGACGTATGATCTCGAAGTTTGGCTACCATCGCAGAACTGCTATCGCGAGATTTCCTCGTGCAGCAGTTTTACCGATTTCCAAGCACGGCGCATGCAGGCGCGCTGGCGCAATCCCGAGACAGGTAAGCCCGAGCTGCTACATACCGTCAATGGCTCAGGGTTGGCTGTAGGCAGGACACTCGTCGCACTACTAGAAAATGGCCAGCAAGCCGACGGTAGTGTTCAGATACCTAAGGCTCTACACACTTACATGAACGGGATCGAGCTGCTTGTCTGATGGATCTCCTACCGATATTTCTCAATATCAAAAACAAGAAGTGCGTCGTTGTAGGTGGTGGAGAAGTTGCATTTCGTAAAGCCACTCTGTTGCTGCGCGCTGGAGCAGATCTACACATCGTCGCTCCTTTAGTGAGCGACGAACTACGCAAACTCCGCGTGGATCGCGACTGCACAATTACGCTAAAAAAATTCGAAGAAGCAGATCTAAACGACGCGATTCTTGTCGTTGCTGCTACCGATGATCTTGAGATCAACGAGCGCGTCAGCGTTATCGCATCGAAGCTTAACATCCCCGTAAATGTAGTCGATCAACCTCATCTTTGTTCCTTCATCATGCCGTCGATAGTTGACCGCTCGCCGATCGTTGTTGCTATATCTAGCGGCGGTACTTCGCCAATACTTACTCGTAAGCTCAAGGAGCTAAACGAGACCATGATACCTGAGCGAATAGACAAGTTAGCAGAATTGCTAGGCTCGTTTCGGGGAAGGGTAAAAAACGAAATCGATGATTTTTCAGAAAGGATTCGTTTTTGGGAAAACGTTCTCGACAGCGAAATACCAGAACTAGTTTATAACGGTCAGAATGATGAGGCGAGATCCGCGCTGGATAATTGGCTAACGAATCCACAAAGTGATCGAGTTGGCGGCGAAGTCTATCTTGTGGGTGCAGGGCCCGGAGATCCTGACCTGTTAACCTTGCGCGCGCTGCGGCTCATGCATAAGGCGGATGTTGTACTTTACGATCGATTGGTCTCGCCCGAGATATTACTAAAACTAAGGCCAGATGCTCAGAAGATCTATGTAGGTAAGCGCAGTGCAGATCACGCCGTGCCACAGGAGACCATAAACGAAATGTTAGTTCGTTTGGCCAAAGAGGGCAAAAGGGTGTTGCGGCTCAAGGGCGGCGATCCTTTTATCTTCGGGCGCGGCGGTGAAGAGCTCGAATCCCTGGCCGCAGCAGGCATTCCTTTTCAGATAGTCCCTGGCATCACTGCCGCTTCAGGCTGCGCGAGCTATGCTGGAATTCCACTTACCCATCGTGACTATTCGCAATCGGTGCGTTTTCTTACAGGGCACACGAAGGACGGACGGGTGCCGTTGGAGTGGGATATCTTAGTAAAGGAGCAACAGACACTCGTTTTCTATATGGGTCTTGCTGGCCTGCCTTTTATCTGCGATCAACTTCTTAAACATGGTATGTCTTCGACAACACCCGCGGCTGTCATTCAGCAAGGAACAACCCAGAATCAAAAAGTAGTAGTAGGAAGTTTGGATAGAATAGCCGGCCTAGCTGTGGAGAAAGAAATACAGGCACCGACTATAATCATCATTGGAGAGGTCGTTAAACTCCAGAAATCACTTTCTTGGTTTAACCGAAGCTAACCTAGAGCATCAAGAATAAGTCAAAACTACAGACAGTTTTCCGGTTTCGGTAATCCCGATATCTTGCTAGCAGTCTTCGCCGGCGAACCTCGGAACAGTTTCATCAAATAAACACTCTTGCCTTTATCGACACCTAGATCTCGCTTAACGAGATTAACCAGCGCACGATTGGCGGGTGACATCTGATGACGATTATAGAAAATGCGCAGCAGGTTGATTACTTCCCAGTGTGCGGGCCCCAGTATTATTTCTTCCTGGGAGGCTAGAAAAGAAGCGACATGCTCGTCCCAGTCCGCAAGCTCGACCAAATAGCCTTCCTTATCGAGCGCTATCTCGCGGCCATTTATTTCCATGAAGTTTGCAATCATCATGCTCTAAAACCAACTCACGACTTTGTCATGCTCGCAGGATAATTCGACAAATCGAGCAGTATCTATTACCTCCACCCTATCCATAGTCTTGGAAAGCGTTGCCCTAGCCAACATATCCTCGCGTAGACCGTATACCTTCACTGTTTCTATGATAGCTGGTAGATCACTTAGCGAAAGGCAGTGATAGACGCCGTCTTCTATAAACAGGATGGCATCATCAGCGTTAATTACCTTGAGACAACTCTCTAAAAGCTTGCAGTCTGGACTTCTATTTATAGTGTGTAGGCAGCTCATAGATTGAATACCGTATCTGAGTTCTCGATAAACTTAGATATTGTATCGCTTTCGATCAATTGCATGCCGGGAAGTAGAGCTGCTATGTCGATGCCTCGCTTCTTCAATGATTGCTGATCCGCATACACGTTTTCAATACCATACAAGGCGAGCATCTCAAGGGCGTTTCCTAGAGTTTTGTTCAGAATGGCTGCGCCATCTTGTCCTTTAAGTAATTGATAAACGCCGTCATCTAGAAATACGTAATTTACATCCTGTTCGAATACGGCGCAGGCGAGGGCCATGTCTAGGCACAGATTGGCTCTATTCCTCCCATAAGGCGCGTTGCGACTAATGAAAGTGATGCTCGATTTAGTAGGTTTAGCTGTGTTTGTGCTCTCTGTCATAGCTTTAGCCGAAATTTACCACTCGATCAGAATGCAGCGCAGCATCGACAAGCTGCCCAAGACCGGCAACCTCTGAATTCTCATAGGCGCTTGCAGTGCCAAACTCATGGCGGTCGGCTTCTGTTTGATCTAAAACACCTCGGCGTAGTGCCGAGCTGACGCAGATAACGGAATCGATATCATGGTCCTCGATCAGTTTGCTCCATTGTTGTTGCAGATTTATTTCATCCTGCGCAACTACGGTCAGTTTAGAGGCGTTATGCACGCCATCGCCGAAAAAAAATAGGCGATAGAGCTCATGTCCCTGCTGGATAAGCGACTGGGCGAATCGTAGTGCAGTCGCTGCTGACTCGGCGGAGTAAGGCGCGGCATAGATAACGATAGAAAATTTCACAATTCGAGTTTAATCCAGGCGGGCTGTTATGACTAATACTGCCAATAAAAACCCCAGACAAGCTGGGGTTTAAGGTTCAATTGGCTAAAGTAGCCTGGCTTAATTTCTACCAGTGAGCGCACCTAAGAGGTTAAGAAGGTGAATAAAGATATTAAAGATGCTCAGGTACAGAGATATCGTGGCCATGATGTAATTTCGCTCGCCGCCATTAACGATGCGGCTAGTGTCGAACAAGATGAAACCAGACATCAGCAGGATCACAGCGGAAGAAATCGCTAGGCTAAATGCAGGTATCTGCAAGAATATGTTAGCGATCATTGCCACGATGACTACCATCATGCCGGTGAAGATGAAGCCACTTAGAAAGTTGAAATTCTTACCAGAAGTCAGTGCATATCCAGACA
>Ga0302118_10001059_pt1 | contig 13491 bp, 11 predicted proteins | sample AG5_331_MG_FD_203126 | JGI IMG/M metagenome (GOLD analysis project Ga0302118, IMG submission 203126) | Marine microbial communities from Western Arctic Ocean, Canada - AG5_33.1 | ecosystem: Environmental > Aquatic > Marine > Oceanic | place: Canada: Western Arctic Ocean | collected 2017-10-01 | reverse complement strand
TGCCCAAGCTCAAGGAACTCGTCGCCAACGCCCTCGCCGCCGCGCGCGCGATGAAAGAAGTGGTGTCGTACGAGCCGCTGCTCGAAAAAGAAGATTACGATCTCGGCATCATCGGCCAAAGCCCCGCGATGCAGGAGGTTTTCAAAACCATCGGCCAACTCGCCGCCAGCGATGCCACCGCGCTTATCACCGGCGAAAGCGGCACGGGCAAAGAGCTTGTCGCGCGCGCCATTTACAGCCACAGCCTACGCAGCGACCGCCTTTTTCTCGCCATTAACTGCGCCGCGATTCCTGAGCATTTGCTGGAGAGCGAATTGTTCGGGCACGAAAAAGGCGCGTTCACTGGCGCGCACACCCAACGCATCGGCAAGTTTGAGCAATGCGATGGTGGCACAATTTTCCTTGATGAAATCGGCGACATGACTGCGCCGACGCAAACAAAAATTCTGCGCGTCCTCCAAAGTGGCGCCTTCGAGCGCGTGGGCGGCAACGCCTCGGTGAAGACCGATGTGCGCATCATCGCCGCCACCAATCGGCCGCTCGAAAAAGCCGTGGCCGCGCGCGACTTTCGCGAGGATTTATTTTATCGCCTCAACGTCGTCCGCATTCAGCTCCCCGCATTGCGCGATCGCACAAATGACATCCCGCAACTTGTCGATTACTTCCTCACCAAAAATTCCCCCAACCCGCGTCGCCCCAAGACCCTCCAGCCCGAAGCTCTCGCGCAGCTTCAATCCCACGATTGGCCCGGCAACGTTCGCGAACTGGAAAACGCCATCCAACGCGCCCTCGTGATGACCAAAGGCGACGCCATTTTGCGGGAAGATTTGCCGCCCGAAATTTTTCAGGCCATCCCCGTCGCGCCGCAGTCCGGCGATGACACCCTCGCCAGCCTCTCCGCCAAGCTCTTCCAATGGGTCCGCGCCGATAAGAACCTAAAAATCATCCCCGCCGTCGAGCGCGAACTCATTATCAACGCCCTTAAAGAAACCAACGGCAACCAAGTCCAAGCCGCCAAACTCCTCGGCATCACGAGAGCGACGCTGCGCAAGCGGATTGAGAAATTTGAGATTAAGCGCGAGTTGACGGTTGAGTAGGTTTGTTGATGGATGATGGAGATTTCGACATTGCCTGAAAGGCAATCCCTGAATAGCCGGGGGCAACACCCCCGGAAAAATGCGCGGCAAATTTGTGCCCTGAAAGGGCACTCCAATGGGTCGAACGAAAGGAGTGCCCTTTCAGGGCACGCGTGAAGATGGGGCTGTTTTCCGAGGGCGTTGCCCTCGGCTAATAAAGAAATGCCTTTCAGGCATTAACTGCAAGCTGACGCCAATTTATATCTTCATTTTGGAAACCGTGTGGTTCGTAACACTCGTAATTTTCCGTCATCATCCATCAACACAAATCGCATTCCAAAACGCCCCCCTAATTTCTCTTTGCTCTTCTTCACGCCCATCACGGCGGCGGCCGTGGCGTAGGCGTCGCTTTCAAAACAGGTGGGAGCGGTGAGGGTGCAGGCGGCGATGCCTTGGATGGGTTTGCCGGTGCGGGGATCGAGCAAATGCCCGTAGCGTTTGCCTTCGATGATCATAAAATTTTCGTATTGGCCCGAGGTGCTCATTGCGCCGTGGCTCAGTTTCACGGGGGTGCGTTGGCCTTTTTTTTGGGGGTCTTCGAGCTGGATGATCCAGTGATTTTTTCCGGGCGGAAGGCCGATGACGCGGAGGTCGCCGCCGGCTTTTACCATTGCATTTTGGATGCCGTGGCGTTGTAGGGCGGCGATGGCGCGATCGACGGCGTAGCCTTTGCCAAACCCGCCGGAGTCGATGGTCATATCGTGCGCGCCTTTGATGAATTGATTTTCTATTATTTCAATGTGGCGAAAATTCACTTTGGTGAGCACGATGCGCAGCTCGGTTTCGGTGGGCATTCGGTAGCCTTCTTTTTTGATGAAGCCCCAAAGGTCGGCGAGTGGGCGGATGGTGGGATCAAACGCGCCATCAGTTTCTTTGGCCACGGCGAGGGCGCGTTGGATGATAGCGGCAAGTTCGGGGCTGAGATCGCCACTGTCATTGGCGCGGGCGAGGGCGCTGTCGGGGCGATGGATGCTGAGGAGTTTGTCGACTGCGCGAAATTCATCGAAGGCGGCCGCGATCGCAGCCTGCACTTTGGATGGCTTACCGTAAACGGTAATGGAAACAAAGGTGCCGAGGTGCGGCTGGACGCGTGTGACCGGGGCAACGGCTTTAGCGGGCGGCCAGCTTTGGCAGCCGGCGAGCAGACACCAGAGCAGGGCGCAGCACCAGCTGCCAAGTGTGGCACACGCGCCGGACGCCTTCGGTGACGTTGCGGCACGAGATAGTGGCACCGGCGATGTTGGCGATGTCGTCATTGAGTTTGAGTTTGGAGCGGGTGTCTTTGGCTTGAAATTGTTTGCGCCAACCGGCGCGCCGAACTTCATCGCCGATGCTTTCGCGGTATTCAAGAATTTCAATGCAGCGTACTTTGCCCGCAGTGTCCAGTGCCACCACGAAGTCTATGGCTTCGTGTTTGCCTTTCACGCAATCGACGATCATCGCGCCGATCACTTGGCCGTCTTTCATCGCGAGGGCGTACCATGCGCCGGGCAATTTTAGGGCCACGCCGGAAGCTTTTTGGATTTGTGCCGCCTCGGCGGCGGTGAATTTCCGCTGTTGCCATTCAAACTTATCGGCTTCGGGGAAACACAGCTTCTGCGCCTGCATCGGCGTGAGGTAGCGCATCGCCTGCGCGGGCAGGGCACTGAGCAACACAACCGCGAGGGCGAGCCAAGTGAGCTGTGTTTTGCGAATCATTTTGATTCCTTGCGAACTTAAAACTGGTAGCCGACGCCGATGGAAAATTCGGTGTTATCGGCGTCATCCATTGATTGCCGTACGGCGGCTTTCAATTCCATGTGGCGATTGAGCTGATAATAAACGCCGTAAGTCAGATAGTTGCTCGAGCCGGTGTCGGCAAAGGCGTTGCTGTCTTTGCTGCCTTCGGAGGTGTCGTAGCCTTCCAATCGGAAGAAGGGGATGAGTTCCTCGTCGCCTTCGAGCATGTGGTGATAAGCCAGCTCGAGGCGGTAGCCAAACATTCGGTCGCCCACATTGGCATCGGCAATGGCGTCGGGGCTGGCGAAATGCCATTGGGCGTAGTCGCCGATGAGTTCAAAGTTTTTCATAAACCCGCTGCGCCAGCGATACTTGGCCTCGAGGTCCCACAGGTAAATATCAGTGTCGGTGGTGGTGGTTTCCTGGTAGTTTCCGAAGTAACTGGAGGCGCTGCCGGAAAGGCCTTTGAGCCATTCGCTGTCGGACGATGCGCCATCGTATTCGAGGCGCATTGTGTAAGCGAGTTGGCGGTTGTCGCCTTTGGCGTTGAGGTCGGGGCGGGTATCGCGCACACCTTTGGAGCCATCAGCAATGCTGCCGTTTGCGTTGGACAAGCCTTGCGAAACGAGGAAGAACCATCCCAAACCTTCTATTTGTGGCACGTCGCCAAACAGGCCCATCGAACCTTCCATCCATGTGGATGGGATAATGTACTTGTACATGATGGGGCGGTGTACGGAGTAAAACTGATCCGGCTCATGGTGGAGGTTGATGCTGCCCACGGGGATGAGGCTCACGCCGAGCGAACGCCAGTTGAGCCAGTCGTTGATTTTTACGTCGGAATAAAACTGCTCGATTTCAACTTCGCCCCGGAAGCGGCTGTCGTCCTTGTCATCCACGCCGCCGTGTTCGATCTCGATTTCGGCGTTGAAGTAAGCGTTGTCGCTCAGCTTGTAGCCAGGACTGAGTACGAAGCGGTGCGGGTCAAAATAATTCCCGTTGTTCCCCTTCGACATGTTGTACTTGGCCTCGCCATAAAAACCGAAGGTCAACCCCTTGCCGTGTACCTGATCCAGCCACTCCGGCGGGCGGTTGGCGGCATCGGCTTCTTTGATCGCATCCAGCCGCTGCTGCATTGCGCGGATTTGGTTTTCGAGGGCATCAATGCGATCATCATCTTGGGCGGCGCCATTCAATGCGCTCGCCATAATGGCTGCCGCGCAGGTGAATTTCAGCAGTTCTCTCATTGGCTTCTTCCTGCAAATGAGACTCGGTCTCGACTTGCTGAAGCGAAGGTAATGAGACTGGTTCTCAGCGTCAAGGACTTTTTTGAAAAAAGTTTTAAGAAGGTGGGTGATGCGTTTTATCTCACAAAAACAGACCTTAATGGTCTTTGTTTTTGCACTCGCCGAGCTTTTTCATCTCCTCGCAGGAGGCATTAATTCGCAATTGCTGCGATTTCACGGAGAAGCCGAGTTTACTGGAAATCTCAGTTTCCAGTGCATTGAGTTTGTCGCTTTCGAATTCCACAATCTTGTCGCAATCATCGCAAATAATGTGGTTGTGGTTCGGGTGATCCGCGTAGTTGGGATCGTAAATTTTGTAATCCTTGCCGAAATCCATCTCGTGCACGAGGCCGCTCTCGGTGAGCAGCGGCAGCGTGCGATACACCGTGGCGCGGCTCACGCTTGCATCGCGTTCGCGGGCCCATTCCAGCAATTGCTCGGCGGTGAAATGCTGGTCCGTACCGAACACCGTGTCCACAATCGCCCGGCGCTGCGTGGTGATACGCAGATTTTTCTGCTCCAGAAAAGCCATAAACTTTTCCTTCGCCGCCGTTCTGTCCGGTGTGGGCATGGGGTCAGTGTAAAAAAAACGCGACGGCAAGTCAATGCCCGCAATGCCCCAGAGATTGCGCGTTATGCATCGGCGTGGCAATCTCCGTCCGTGCGCGTGGAACTCATCAACACCGGCAGCGAACTCCTCTTCGGGCGTGTTCTCAACACCCATCATCATTGGCTCGCCCAACAACTCGCGCGCGCCGGTTACACTCTCGCCCATCAGCAAACCGTGCCCGACTCCGGCGAAGCTATTCAAGCCGCCGCCCGCGAAGCCATCGCCCGCGCCGAGCTTGTCCTCATCACCGGCGGCCTCGGCCCCACCAGTGATGACCTCACCCGCCAACTCATTGCTGAACTTCTTGATCTGTCGCTCGAAGAACACGCCGAAACCCGCGACCGCATCACCGCGCATTTTGCAAACCGCAACCGACCGATGCCCGAACCCGTGTTCGTCCAGGCCCAAGTGCCCGTGGGCGCCACCGTGCTGCGCAATGATCACGGCACCGCGCCCGGCCTCGCGCTGCCTACGCCGCGCGGTTGGCTGATTTTACTGCCCGGCCCGCCGCGTGAGTTGCGGCCCATGTTCACGCAAGCGGTCGCGCCTTTGCTTGCCGAAAAATTACCACCGGAAAATCCCGTCACCATCCGCACGCTCAAAACCATCGGCATCGGAGAAACCACCGTGGAACAAAGCATCGCGCCTGCGTTGGCTGAATGGATTGCCGTCGGATTAGAAATCGGCTACTGCGCTCGCGCGGGCGAAGTCGATGTCCGCCTCACCGCAAGCGGGGAAGGCGCGGCCGACAGCATCGCCCAAGCCGAAGCCGTCGTGCGCGAAAAACTCGGCCCACAAATCTACGGCGTGGATGACGAGCAGTTGGAAGAAATTCTCATCCGCCAACTCACCGTGAGCGGTCAAACTCTCGCCGTGGCCGAGTCGTGCACCGGCGGGTTAATGGCTCACCGCCTTACCAATGTGCCCGGCGCATCGGCTGTTTTCCTCGCGGGCCATTGCACGTACAGCAACGAAGCCAAGCAAAACACCCTCGGCGTGCTATCCGAAACGCTCGCCGAACACGGCGCGGTAAGCGAGGCGATTGCCCGCCAAATGGCCGAAGGCGCGCGCGCCAAGCACGGGGCGGATTATGCTCTTGCCACCACCGGCATCGCCGGCCCCGAAGGCGGCACAGCGGAGAAACCCATCGGCACCGTCTTCATCGCCTGCGCCACGCCCGAGGACACGGAGGTGGTGAGCGCCCGCATCGCCACCGATCGCGAGACGTTCAAGCAGTTGGTGGTGCAACGGGCGATGAATCTTTTACGGTTGGCGCAATTACCGTAATCACAAAAAAAAGCCCGCTTGCGCGGGCTGCAAAACTCGATGAACTCCGTCGGTCGCCTTAGTCGCCCGCGCCGTCGCTGCCGATGGCTTCCACGGGGCAGCCTTCCATTGCTTCCACGCAAAGGGCTTCTTCCTCATCGTTCTCGGGTTGCTTATAGACGAATGAATAGCCGCCGTCTTCATTGCGCTTGAAATTCTCCGGTGCCGTCTCGCGACACAGATCGCAGTCGATGCATTCCTCGTCGCAGTAAAATTTTCCCGCGGCGTTGTCTTCGTATTTGTTTTCTTTTTCAGCCATAATCCAAATTTTGTCCGCGCGGAAGCTACGCCCTAACCACCGCCAAATCAAGCAGATACGGTGGCTTGAGCGTTGGATTTCCAAAAAATCTCGCCTAATGACAGGCTCCGCCCCTAACCTCCGCCGATGCAAGGTACGCGGCAGACTCGAATTTTGGCCACGCTGGGGCCGGTAACACAGACCGAAGAGACCATTGGCGCGCTGCTCGATGCGGGCGCGAATGTGTTTCGCCTCAACATGTCGCACGCCAAGCACGACTGGGCGCGCGCCGTGACGGGCCACATCCGCGCCGCCGCCGCTGCGCGCGGATGCATGCCGGGCATCGTGATGGATTTGCAGGGGCCGGCCATTCGCACCGGTGATTTACCTGCGCCGGTGCAATTGAAAAAAGGCGATCGATTCGATTTCACCGTGGATCCCAGCGCCGAAGGTGAGCGTTGCGTGAGCGTTAATTATCCGGATTTTCTCAATGACATCGAAGAGGGCACGACCATCCTCGTCGACAGCGGCCTCATCCGAATGCGCGTGCTGCGCCTTACCGACACCGTGGCCGAGTGCGAAGTGAAAGTGGGCGGCGAACTCGGCAGTCGCCGCCACATCAATCTTCCCGGCACCAAAGTGAATCTCCCCGCGCTCACGGAAAAAGACCGCGCCGATGTCGCCGTGGGATTGGAATTGGATGTCGATTACTTCGCGCTCTCCTTCGTGCGCGCTGCCGCTGATGTGGCGTTGTTGCAGGAACTGGTGGCCGCTCATCCGCGCCCGCCGAAGGTCATCGCCAAAGTCGAGGATCAACACGCCGTGCAACACATCGACGCCATCATCGCGCAGGCCGATGCCATCATGGTAGCGCGCGGCGATCTCGGCGTGGAATGTCCCTTTGAAGACCTCCCCATTTTGCAGCGCGAAATCGTGCGCGCCTGCCAAGCCGTTGGCAAACCCGTTATCGTCGCCACGCACATGCTCGAGAGTATGTGCCAGGAACCGATGCCCACGCGCGCGGAAGTTACCGATGTGGCCAATGCCGTTTTCGAACAAGCCGACGCTATAATGCTCAGTGGCGAAACTTCCGTGGGCAAGTTCCCCAATCGCTGTGTGAAAGCAATGGATCGCATCGCGCGCAGGATGGAACGCGAGCCCGCCGCGCGCTTTCACGAACTCGCCGCTCTCACCAACGACCGCCAAAAGCTCGCTAAAGCCGCCGTGAATATGGCCGATGATTTGGATGCGCAGGCGATTGTGGTTTTCACCCGCGTCGGTCGGCTCGTGCCCGAGGTGGCATGGATGCGCCCGCGGCGCGCGCCGATTTTGGCGTTGTGCCTCAATGATGAAGTGGCGCGCTCCCTCGCGTTGCATCGCGGGGTGCGTCCGGTGGTGTTGCCGTGGGACGAGGGCGATGCCGTCGAAGTGGTGGAGCAAGCGTTGCAGGAATTGGTCGCCAAAAATTTATTGGAAAAGGGCGACACCGTAGTGGTCGTCAGTTCCCGCAGCGCGGTGGAAGAGATCGCCGATTCGGTGCAGATGTGCCGAGTTTCAAAGTAAAAAGTTGAACGTGATTCCCGTTGGGTATCGCATTCTGGGGGGCAATCAAAACTTTCTACTTTCCAAACAATCCCTGCACGGCGGCGTTGGCCAATTCCAGCACCGGTTGCGGATACAGCCCCAGCGCCAACATTCCCAGTAGGCACACCATCAGCACCACCACCTGCGAATCGGCGAGTTTGATCGCGGCGGTTTCTGGTGTCTTTTCCGTCCACCATTGGCCGGTGCCCCAGAAAATTTCGCGGATGATTCCGAAGTAATAATAAAGCGAGGCCACCACGCCGAGCAACGCCACGCCCACCAACCACGGGAACGTGGCCGACGGCTCAATCACCGCGCGCAGCAAAAGAAATTTTCCCATAAATCCCGCCAGCGGTGGAATGCCGGCGAGCGACGCGACCGCCAGCGTGAGGGTCACCGCCATTAGCGGCGAACGCCGGTGGAGGTTGGCGAGGATGCTGAGGTCTTCCTCTTCGTCATCGGGGGTGAGGATGGAGATCACCGTGAACGCGGCGATGATGGCAAACAAATATCCGGCCAAATAAACCAACAGCGCCGACGCGCCACGTTCGTTGAGGGCCACGATGCCGAGCAGTGCGTAGCCTGCGCTGGCGATGCTTGCATAACCGAGCAGCCGTTTGAGATTGCGCTGGCGCAGCGCGCAGAGGCTGCCAAATAAAATCGTGGCCGCCGCCATCACCGAAAACAGCGCGGCCGGTTCCAGTAAACGCGGGCCATCGGGCTGCACTTGGAAGGCCGTGTACAGCACGCGCAACAGCAGCACAAACCCCGCCGCTTTGGAGCCGATTGCGAGAAAGGCGGTCACCGGCGCGGGCGCGCCTTGGTAGATATCGGGTGCCCAAATTTGGAAAGGCACCGCGGCAATCTTAAACGCCAACCCTGCCAGCAGCAGTAATGCGCCGAGCTGGAAGAGCAGCAGTTGTTTCATCTGGCCCGCGGCCAAGCCGTCGGCGATGAGGTTAAACTGCAGCGTGTGGGCGCTGCCATAAATGAGCGCGATGCCGAAGACCATGATCGCCGAGGCCGCCGCGCCGAGGATGAGATATTTGATGCCCGCCTCCAGCGAGCGCAGCCGGTGGCTTTGCAAACTGGTGAGCACGTAAAACGTAATCGTGATGAGTTCGATCGCGACGAATAACATCACAAAGCTGTTGGCCGAAGCGGCGAAGAGCATTCCGCACAGAGCGAAGCAGTTGAGCGCGTACACCTCCGCGCCGCCGGTGCGCAGGCGATTGGCAAAGCCCATCGTGAGCAGCGTCACCAAAATGCCCGCCAACAAAAACAGCGCCTTGAAAAACATCGCCAGCCCGTCACGCACAAAACCGCCGCTGGAATCGGTGAGCGGTTCCACGGAAAGCCCCTGTTTCACCAAAAGCGCCAGTATCACGGTGAGCCCGAGCGCGGTGCAAATGCCCAGCACCGGCCGGCGATGGGGCGGCGTCCACAAGCCCGCCAGCAGCACCAACACGCCGAGCAGCGCCACGCCGATTTCGAGGCTGATGAGGGAAAGGTTCATTTGCGATTGTATAGTTCCACTACGTGCTCGAGGCTTTCGCGGGCGGTTTCAATTTTTTCGGTCAACAACTTGGGTGCGAAGCCAAAGAGCAAAAGCGCGCCCAGCAAAATAATAAACGGCAGTTTGTGCCAGCCCGGGATGTCTTCGGTGTGCGGAGCGTCGTCCGCGCGCGGCCCGTGCAGCAATTTGCGCGCGGCGCGCAGCATGTACACCGCGCCAATTACCAACGCCGCCCACGCGGCGATGCCGGTGATGAGCGGAAGCGTTTTCCAAGCGCCAAAGAACACCGTGATTTCTCCGGCAAAATTTGCAAACCCCGGAAGCCCACAACCGGCCAGCAACGCCATCAACAGCAGCGTGCCCCAAAATGGCATCACGGTGAGCAGTCCGCCGAGTTTATCCATATCCAGCGTACGCGCTTGATGATGGAGATGCCCGCTGAGCGCGAAGGCCAGCGCGGCGAGCAGGCCGTGGGCCACCATCACCATCACCGCGCCGGTGAGGCCGATGAGGGTCATGCTGGCGATACCGAGAAACACAAAACCCATGTGCGCCACCGAGGCGTTGCCGAGGAGTTGGTTGAGGTCGCGCTGGCGCATGGCCACGAGGCCGCAGTAAAGGAGATTGCCGAGGCACAGCCACGCGAGCACGGGCAGCCATTGCTGCGCGCCATCGGGCAGGATGGGGAGCGCCACGCGGATGAGCATGAACAAGCCAAATTTTTTGATGACGCCGGCGTGCATCATCGCGGTGGAGGTGGGGGCCGCGCCATACGCCAGCGGCGCCCACGTGTGGAAAGGCCACAAGCCGACGAGGATGCCGAGCCCAAACATCAGCAGCGCAAACACGAGCCCCTGCTGGCCGGTGGTCATGGGTTCAGATTGGGCGCGATGGATGATTTCGGGGAGATTGAATGTTTCGTAGTGGAGATAAATCATAATCAGCCCCACCAGCGCGAGGAGCGCGCCGAGGCTGAGGTAAAGGGTGGTTTTATACGCGGCAAACTCACGGTTCTCGCCGCGACCCCACACGCCGATCATGATGAAGGTGGGGATGAGCGCCAGTTCGTGCAGGAAATACATCAGGAAAATATCCAGCGCCATGAACGCGCCAAGGATGCCGCCGGTCATCAACAGCAGTAGGATGGCGAATTCTTTTTCGCGCGCCTTGATGCCGCCCGCGCAGCATGCCGCGGCAAAGCTCACGATGGCCGCCATCAGCACCAGCAACACGCTCACGCCATCCACGCCGACGTGGAAGCTTATGCCGAGGCTGGGAATCCAATCGGCAGTTTGCACGAAAGCGTAGCCGTGGTTGATGGAGGTGGGGTCGTTGGCGGGGGCAAATTTTACAAACACAAACAACGCCAGCACCAGCGAGCCGAGTGTGGCGAGGATGGCGCCCCAGCGGAACACGGCGCGGTTTTCACGCGGCACAGCCATCAGCACCAGCGCCATCAGGATCGGCCAACCAAAAATGTATGTGAGTGGCGACATTTTAGAATAGGAAAAAAGTGAGCATCACGAGCAGGCCCAGTGCCAGCAGCAGGGCGTAGGTTTGGAGGTTGCCCGATTGTACGAGGCGCAGCAGACAACCGGTGAGATCCACCGCGCCGCTGGTGCCGCGCACGGCCAGACCGCCGATGATCCAGCGGTCGAACCAAGCGGCGTAATGCGACAGGCGTTCCTGCGTCCATTGGTTGAGCCCCGCGTAAAGTTCATCGAAGTAAAACTTGTCTCGCATCCCCCGCGCCAGTGCGCCGAGCATCGCGGGAAGGGGGTCTTGCTTTACGCCGCGATAGGCCATCCAGCCGAGGAAGAGCCCCGTCAAGCTCGCGGCAGTGCCGGCAATCATTGCAGTGAGTTTGGCGGAGTGGGTAATTTCATTGGGAATGACCGCGCCCGAGACTTTGATAAGAAAGTTGCTCAATCCAAAATAGTGCCAGCCGAGGCCAATGCTGAGGGCGGAGAGGATGAGGAGTGGCCCGATCATTTCGCCGGGTGCCTCGTGAGCTTCCTTGGCCGCTTCGCTGCGCGCATCGCCGTGGAAAGCCACCAGCACGCAACGCATCATATAAAATGACGTGAGCAACGCCACCACCACGCCGAGGTAAAAGAGCGGTTGATTGGCCACGAAGGCCTGCGCGAGGATGGCGTCTTTGCTGAAAAATCCACTCATCAACGGGAAGCCCGCCAGCGCCAGCGCGCCGATGACGAAGGCGCGATAGGTCAATGGCAGTTTCTTGCGCAAGCCGCCAAGCTTCCAAATATCCTGTTCGTGATGGCAGGAATAAATCACCGCGCCCGCGCCGAGGAACAGCAGCGCCTTAAACGCCGCGTGGGTGGTGAGGTGAAACAAACTCGCCGCCGGCCCGGCGCAGCCCACGGCCATTACCATATAGCCAAGCTGCGACAGCGTGGAATAGGCGAGGATGCGTTTGATGTCGTTTTGCTGGATCGCCATCAACGCCGCGAGCAGCGCGGTGATGCCGCCCACCCAACTGATGATGACCAGTGCGTCGGCGGTGAACAGGAAGAAGAGTTTGCAGAGCATATAAACACCGGCGGCCACCATGGTGGCGGCGTGGATGAGCGCGCTCACCGGTGTGGGTCCCTCCATTGCGTCCGGCAGCCACACGTGCAGCGGGAACTGCGCGCTCTTGCCCATCGCGCCGCAGAAAATTAGCAGTCCCGCCGTTGTGGTCACCGCGCCCATGTCGGCCAGCGCAATGATGTCGAGCGTGCCGTGAAGCTGCCACACAAACAGGATACCGATCAGAAACCCAAAGTCGCCAATGCGGTTGGTGATGAAGGCTTTCTTGCCGGCATCGGCCGCGGCGGGTTTTTCAAACCAATGGCTGATGAGCAGATAACTGGAGACGCCCACGAGTTCCCAAAAAATAAACAGCAGCAAAAGGTTCGAGGCCAGCACGATGCCAAGCATCGAAAACAGGAAGAGGCTGAGGCCGGCGAAGTAGCGCGAGTAGCCCGCGTCGGTTTTCATGTAAGCCAGCGAAAAAACCTGCACCAGTGTGCCCACGGTGGTGACGATGAGCAGCATCAACAGGCTGAGCGGATCGATGAGCGCGGCGAAGTCCACTTTGAAATCGCCCAGATGCAGCCATTGGATTCCGTTGAACGCGGCATCCGTCGCCGGCACGATGCCGGAGGGAGCGCCGTGAAACTTGATAAACAAAATGAGGCTGCACACAAAGGCGATGGCGGAGGCGCCCAGCGAAAGGCCCGCGCTCAACCCGCGCCAACGCCGCGCGCCCAGCCCAATGCTCACCGCCGCCAGCAGCGGCAGGAACAGGACGACCATCGCGAGGGTCAGTTTGAGTTCGGAGTCGGTCATCGGTCAGAGTTTCATCGAGGCGAGGTCGGCTACGTCGGTGGTTTGGCGTTTGCGGTAGAGCGCCACGATGAGCGCGAGGCCCACGGCCACTTCGGCGGCGGCGACGGTGATGATGAAAAACACCATGATTTGTCCGTCCAACGGCGAGCCGTGCGGCGAGGGCGGTTGGTGATGGGAAAAGGCGACGAGCGCGAGGGTTGCGGCGTTAAGCATCAGCTCGAGGCTCATGTACATGACAATGAGGTTGCGGCGGATGACCACGCCCAGCAGCCCAAGGCAAAACAGCGCCGCGCTGACGACGAGATAATGTTCGAGGCCGACGTGGGTCATTCGGCTTCCTCCTCAGTCTCCGAGGTTTTGCTGAGCAAAATACAACCGACCATCGCCACCAACAAAAGCAGCGACACAATTTCGAAAGGCAGCACGTAGTTTGTGAAAAGCAATTCGCCGAGTTCTTTCGTTTCGCCTGTGTTGTTGGCCACGCTGCGTTCACCGGTGCGGGAGTTCATCACGGTGGTCACCAATATCCACGCCAACCCCGCCACCGCGGCCGCGCCAAGGAAGGTGCCGAACTTGCGGAAGCGTTGGCGTTCTTCTTCCTTGATGTTCATCAGCATAATGACGAACAGGAAAAGCACGATCACCGCGCCGGCGTACACAAGAATTTGCACCGCCGCCAAAAAGAATGCCTTGAGCAGAACGAACAGCCCCGACATACAAAT
>Ga0302118_10001056_pt1 | contig 13503 bp, 17 predicted proteins | sample AG5_331_MG_FD_203126 | JGI IMG/M metagenome (GOLD analysis project Ga0302118, IMG submission 203126) | Marine microbial communities from Western Arctic Ocean, Canada - AG5_33.1 | ecosystem: Environmental > Aquatic > Marine > Oceanic | place: Canada: Western Arctic Ocean | collected 2017-10-01 | reverse complement strand
AGCATCTGGAATACAGTAAGAAGGTCAAGCGTCGTATTGACAAGCTTACTAAAAAAGCCCGAGAAATGGAGAGGCAACAGGCTGCTGCGGTTGATTACGCGAGGAATATACAGGCGGAAAATACCCAGCTTAGAACCCGAGTACAGGACTTAGATCAAGGATATGTTGCAGAGTATGGCGACAGGGTTGCTACGCAGGCCGATTCTTTGTCCCGAGACCTGGAAACGGCAATTGCTACAAACGACACTTCGGCTCAAGTTGATCTCAATAAAAAGCTGGCTCAGTTGGCGATTGAAGAAGAACGGGTCCGTAGTGCTAAACAGCAACAGGCGCAGCAACAGCAACAGGCGCAGCAACAGGCGCAGCAACAGGCGCAGCAACAGCAACAGCAACCGGCGCAGCAACAACAACCGGTCCCTGTTCGAGCAGATCCTAAAGCGCTGACATGGGCTCAACGTAACAGTTGGTTTGGCGAAGATGACGCAATGACGTTCGCGGCATTTGGCATACACAAGACTTTGGTCGAAGAAGAAGGCTTTGACACGGAAAGTCCTGAGTATTACGATGAGATTGACAATAGAATTAAGATTGCGTTCCCGCACAGGTTTAATGGGTCGCAATCTGCCACAGAAGTACGCCGCCCCCAACAGGCGGTTGCTTCTGCTACTCGCTCCGGATCATCCGGGCGCAAAACAGTGAGATTATCTCCAAGCGAGGTTGCAATAGCAAAGAAGCTTGGAGTTCCTCTGGATCAGTACGCGAAATACAAACGCTAGGAGATGATGATGTCTGAAGAGAATATTGATCGCTCTCCTCGCGCTTCTAAGACCCGAACGGCTGACCCCCGCAGGCAACCTTGGAGACCCCCATCCTTATTGGATGCACCGGACCCGCCAGAAGGCTTTGTCCATAGATGGATAAGAGCCGAAATCAGGGGCTTTGACGACCGCAAGAATGTTTCCGCCCGTATGAGAGAGGGGTGGGAACTGGTTCGAAAAGAGGAATACCCTGAGTTTGAGTCCCCCACCGTAGACAGCGGACACTATGAAGGTGTTTTTGGCGTGGGCGGATTATTGCTGGCACGTATTCCGATTGAGATTATTGAGGAGCGTAAGTCTTACTTTAATCAGATGAGTTCTGATGCAATGGCTGCGGTTGACAATGATCTTATGAAAGAGACGCAGCACCATTCGATGGCGATTCAGAAGCCTGAACGACAATCGCGTGTAACATTTGGAGGTCCTAAACGTAGCAACGTGTAGGCCTTATGTTTTGAACCCTTTTGCTTTGAGGAGCATGAGAAATGGCTAACATTAACGGAAGCTTTGGCCTCCGTCCGCTCAACAAGATGGGCGGCGCGGCCAATTCCACTGCTACTTCGAACTACTCGCTATATGAAATTGCGAACGGCAACACTGACAAACTTTATCACGGGGAGCCCGTGATTCCACTGTCTACCGGCTATATTGGCGCTCCCGGCGCTGCGGCTGGTGGTACAGTAGGCCTGTTGGGTGTCTTTCAAGGTTGCGAGTACGTTTCAAGTACCACTGGGAAACCAACCTGGAGTAACTACTGGCCCGGTTCTGGGGCAGACAGCAACCACCCCGTCAAGGCGTATATCAACGATGATCCAATGCAGCTTTATGTGATTGCAACGGATGCCACTTGGACTAGCAAGGCTACGGCTCGTGCCGGAGTGTTTGCGAACGCCAACTTCTCAACCGCTATAACGGGGACAGATGCAACGGGTATTTCGCTGGGTCGCCTTGCAATCAGTACAATTGCAACAACGGCGGCGTTGCAGATGCGTGTCATGGGCTGGGTAGAGGATTCGATGAACGAAGACTTCGCGTCTGCGGGTATCGGGGCCATTGTCCGCCTTAACAACCACTTCAATAGCAACAACGGCGCTATTGCGGCGGGCACGCCTTCGACAACCGGCGTATAGGAGGGTTAGAAAATGGCTATTAGTAGAGCGCAACTCGTAAAGGAGTTGGAACCCGGCCTGAACGCATTGTTCGGAATGGAGTACGATCAGTACGACCGAGAACACGAAGCGATCTTTTCTATGGAAAGTTCAGATCGTGCTTTTGAGGAAGAGGTGATGCTTTCCGGTTTTGGGAGCGCCCCCACTAAATCAGAAGGAAGTGCAGTATCTTTTGATGACGCGCAGGAAGCTTACACTGCTCGTTATACGATGGAGACGATTGCGCTTGCGTTTTCGATTACGGAGGAAGCTGTTGAGGATAACCTTTATGACCGGCTTGCGGGCCGTTACACGAAGGCCCTTGCTCGTAGCATGAGTCAGACAAAACAGGTTAAGGCCGCTTCGGTTCTTAACAATGCGTTTGACAGCACGTATACGGGTGGGGATTCGAAGGAGCTTTGTGCTACGGATCATCCTCTTGTCACAGGCAGCACTTTCCGGAACGAGCTTTCAACGGCAGCAGATCTTAACGAGACAAGTCTTGAGCAGTCTCTGATTGATATTGCTAGCTTTGTTGATGAGCGCGGTCTTAAAGTTGCGGTGCGCGGGATGAAGCTGATTATTCCAAAGGAGCTTCAGTTCACTGCGGATCGTCTGCTTGAGTCTACTCTTCGTCCGGGCACTGCGGATAACGATGTTAATGCTATTCGGAACATGGGTATGCTTCCGGAAGGCTATGCCGTTAACCACTTCCTGAGTGATACGGATGCGTTTTTCATTATTACGGATGCCCCGAACGGCCTGAAAGGGTTTAACCGAACGGCTGTGCGGACTTCCATGGAAGGCGACTTCGACACTGGTAACGTGCGGTATAAGGCTCGCGAACGCTATGCGTTTGGCTGGTCCGATCCTCGCGGAATCTTCGGGTCTCCGGGCGCGTAAGAAAAGGGGGAGAGGAAACTCTCCCCCACTTTCTGGGAATCATAGCCCTAGCGACTGTCCCAGCAGACGCTTACGAAGACTCTAGGGCATATCTCTCGTAAGGAGGATAGCCAATGGCTAACACGACTTTTAACGGTCCCGTTCGTTCGGAAAACGGCTTCGAACAGATTTCCATAGCATCTGTTACGGGTGTGGTTACAACCAATTTAGATGTAGATACCAGCGGTAATTTGGTTACTACGGGATATGTCTCGGCATATGATAATGTAGTTTCGATAACAGACGCTACTTACAATGTTGAATCAACCCAGTCCGGCGCAGTTTTTACCCTTAACCGCGCAGGAGGTATTGTTGTTACGTTGCCAACCGCGGCGGCAGGACTCCACTACACTTTCCTTGTAGGAATTACCTTTTCCGGAGCGGGCCAGATTAATACAGACAACGCCAGTGATCTCTATTCTGGTTTTGCACAGATTTTTGATCCAGCAACGGCTGGGGACACCAACACCTTTATCCCGGATGCAAGTGACGATGACACCATTGATCTTGGTGCGGCAGCACAGGGTTGGCTGGTTGGCGGAATTATCCGTTTAAAGGCTACCACTGCCGCTGTGTGGCATTGCGAAGCCTTCCTCCACGGTGACGGCACTCTAGCTACACCGTTTGAATAATCAATGTTGGGGCGGGGGGTTATCCCCCCAACCTTCTAAAGGAGGGTTAAATGGCGGATGCTGTAACTGCTACAACCGTGCAAGACGGGCCTAAAAAAGCTGTTCTTTATTGCACGAACACGAGTGATGGAACAGGAGAGTCGGCTGTTGTCAAAGTAGATGTGTCCGCACTCTCTTCCTTGCAGGACGGAACAGCTTGCACGGGTGTCCGTATCGAGAAGATTACGTTCACTAATGTCGGGATGGGGGTAAAACTTCTCTGGGACGCCTCCACGGATGTTATCGCGGCAGAACTTCCAGCGGACTATTCAGATACTCTGGACTATTCAGATATAAGCGGTCTTCCTAATGTTGCCGCCTCTGGTGGTAAAACGGGAGACATTCAGCTTACAACTGTGGGTCACGGAAGCGGAGATACTTACTCAATAGTCCTGTACTGTTTGAAAGAGTACGCATAGGGGCTTGAGCCATGGTTGTGGATCTAGGACGAAAAAATGAGCTAGAAATCCTAGAGCTTCGCGGAGACTTGAAGTTGTTAGACCAGAAGCTGGATACTATAAAAAATAACGACTTATCCCACATACAGAAGTCGTTGGATAATGCTCAGAAATTTATGTGGGCTGTAGGGTTTATGGTCCTGGGACACTTGGGGGTTGCTGTAAAGACTGCTCTTTGGGGATAAAGAAGGGTTTAAAAAACAATGGCTGTTTCTGGATCTAAGGATTTTGAACCTAACGTAGCAGACTACGTCGAAGAGGCTTTTGAACGTTGCGGCCTTGAATTTCGCACAGGTTACGACGGAGAGACGGCCCGCCGATCTATGAACTTTTTGTTTGCAGATTGGGCTAATCGCGGCCTTAACCGCTGGACTATAAACCAGGTCAGCCAGACCGTTGCTTCTGGTATTTCGTCGTATCCTGCGGGAACGATAACTGCCACGGTCGGGTCTTCTGCGAGCTTGACTCTTGGAGAGACCATAACAGGCGGAACCAGCGCGGTAACTGCATCCATTATAACGAAGCCGAGCGCCACGACAGTAACTCTGACAGTACCCTCGGGTACGTTTACGTCCGGGGAGACCATAACAGGCGGAACCAGCTTGGCTAGCACAACGATTAGTGCAAGTCCCAGCCTTGATGACGTTCGATCTACCATTGATGTCTTGTCCGCTGTAGTTCGCCGTAGCGGCTCTGATGTTTCTATTAGCAGAATTAGCCGGGATGACTATCTAAGCATTCCTACAAAATCGTCCACGGGAAGGCCTATACAGTTCTACGTAGACAGGCAGATAACGCCTGTCGTCAAGGTTTGGCTCACCCCTGAGAATAGTACGGATGTTATAATATACGACCGTCTTATCCGAATAGATGATGCGGATTCGTCAATAAACACCGTCGAGGTTCCCTTTAGATTTTATCCCTGTCTTGCAGCGGGGCTAGCTTACTATATTTCAATGAAAAGAGCCCCTGATAGGATGCAGTTCCTAAAGGCCGTATATGAGGAGGAATTCCTCAGAGCCGCCGAGGAAGACAGAGATCGTGCGAGCTTTAGTGTTGTTCCTTCATACAGCTATCTGAGTGGAACAGGGTAATGGCCCGGTTTGCTTCAAATAAGCGTGCTTTAGGCATTTCAGACCGTTCCGGTGCCGCGTATCGCTTGAGAGATATGCGGAAAGAGTGGACCGGAATGCTCGTTGGCAGGGACGAATGGGAATCCAAACAGCCCCAGTTAACGGTCTTGAAGACCCCCGCAGACCCGCAAGCCTTGCGTAATCCACGGCCTGACAGGACGGAACCGGCGGTTACCGTTCTTCTTCCCTTTGACGCTTTTCGTTCGGGAAGTAGCGGGTCTGCGACCATAACAGTTACGGAACCGGGGCACGGAAGAAGCACGGACGATACCGTTCGGTTTCGCGACCTAAGCCCTTTCGACGGGTTCTCCGCGGCAACGGTTGAAAGTTCTGTTGGGTATTCTATAACTAAAGTTGATGACAATAGTTACACGTTTAGCGCCAGTAGTGGGACCGCAACAACGGGTGATGTAGAAGGGGGCGGTGGGGTTGCATCTGCGGGCCCCATAACCGTGAGCGCATAAGATGGCTTTTACTTTTACGACATTAAAGACCGCTATTCAGGATTATACGGACAATACGGAGACAACCTTCGTAAATCAGTTACCCCGGTTTATCCTGAACGCGGAAGAACGCATTCTGAAAGAGTGTCAGTTAGACGACTTCAGGAAAAATGTGTCGGGTACGGTCACGCAATCGGGGAAGTTCTTGACGAAGCCGACAGATTTCTTAGCTCCCTTTTCCCTGAGTGTTGTCAACAGTTCCAATAACGAGTTCCTTAGGTACAAGCATGTGACCTTTATCCAGGATTACACGCCCGACCCAACCACCACGGGTGTACCCAAGTATTACGGAGACTGGGACGAAAATAGTTTTATTCTGGCTCCTACGCCCGATGGTAACTATGCCGCCGAACTGCACTATTTCTACCGCCCCCAGTCTATTACTGCATCTGATGATGGGACAAGTTGGCTTGGCACAAATGCGGAGCTATGCCTTTTATACGGCAGCCTGATGGAAGCCTATACCTTTATGAAAGGTGAAACGGAACTACTGACGCTTTATAACAGCCGGTTTCAAGAATCCATCCAATGGCTGAAGAATTTAGGGGAAGCCGAGCAGACGCAGGATCAGTACCGGTACGATGTCGTCAGAAAAGCTGTCCAGTGATGAATAAGGATTTGAACAGCGCAGAGGTCGCCATTGTAGGACTTGGAGGGACACAAGGCACTTTTACTTCTTCTGTGGCGAATGGAAAGTCGTTTGACGAGGTTTGGGCTATCAATTCCATGATGGTCCCGATCAAACATGATCGCGTTTTTATGATGGATCCAGCGTCAAGGTTCTTGGATACCGAAAATGCGGGTGCCCAGACAGATGCAATGCGAAAAATCTTGGGAGAACACCCCGGACCAATCTACACCTGCACATTGGACAAAAGGGTTCCCGGCGCTGTTCTTTATCCTCTTGAAGAAGTAGTTAAGGATACGGGACTTTGCTATTTTAACAACACGGTCCCCTATGCCATAGCTTTTGCTATGTATTATAAGGTCAAGAAACTCTATCTGTACGGGATTGATTATTCCTATAAGTCGAATCTGGTTATGGCGGAGGCGGGAAGGGCTTGTGCCGAGTTCTGGCTTTCAGCGGCCATTGCACGAGGTATGAAGGTGGAAGTTGCCCACGATTCCACCCTTTTGGACACTAACGTCCCTGAAGAAGAGAAACTTTACGGATATCATCGGCTTGATGATCCTTTGGTTTTGTCTGTCACAGAGGGTTCTTTAACGGTAGCCAAGAAGTCAGAAGCCGCTCCTCCTGAGCCGACAGATGAATCTGTCCTGTATGGCAGACACGATAAGGTGGTTTTATTGAAAGAAGCCGCAAATGTTTGATGTAGGTGTTTCACTTTCTGTAGGTGACGTTGAGGTAATAACGACGGATAACAGGGGTCTTTCGGTGGAAGAAGCCGCTCAAATGGCTGTAAACAAGATACTTTATGTATCTAAAGAGGCTCCGGAGCCTCTTCGTGAACAGGCAATTGCTTTCAAAGATACCGTGCATGAGGTTATAGTCCACTACATGAGATATGCTGTAGACCAAGATAGAGCAACTATTGCCGCCAAGTTGAGAGAAGCGGGTTTCCCTGAACTGGCGAATAATTTAAGGAGCCTTTGAGATGGCAATTACAACTGCGATGTGTACATCATTCAAGGGTGAGCTACTGTCTGCCACCCATGATTTTGATGCCTCTGGTGGGAACAGTTTTAAACTGTCTTTATACGCTATAGGAAGTGGGGGGAAGAGTTCCACTACGGCAACCTTGGGCGCGGCTACGACAGCTTTCACTACTACAGGAGAGGTTGTGTCTAGTGGCAGTTATGTTACCGGAGGAACGGCGTTAACTAACGTAAATCCCGCTACTTCAGGAACTACCGGATACACCGATTTCGCTGACCACAGCTATACAACCGCTACCATTACAGCCAGGGGTGCCTTGATCTATAACGATACAAACGGGGATAAAGCTGTTTGTGCCCTGGATTTTGGCGGAAACAAAACCAGCACCGCCGGTACGTTTACGATAGCGTTTCCTGCTGCCGCTGCTAGTACGGCGATTATCCGGATCGCGTAGAGGATAATGCTTTGGCAAACATCACAGGCTGGGGGAGGGGCACCTGGAATCAGGGTGCGTGGAACTCTCCTATTGCCGTCGATGTTACGGGCGTTGCGGGCACAGGCGCGGTCGGCACTGTTACGATTACAGGGACAAGCACCCTCACTCTTACGGGTGTTGCAGGGACCGGAGCCGTTGGTACGGTCGTTCCGGCGGCGGGTGCTGGCGTTACCGTTACGGGTGTTGCAGGAACGGGCGCGGTCGGCACGGTTACGGTCACAGGGACCGCAAGCGTCGTTCCTACGGGTGTTGCAGGAACGGGTGCACTTGGCACTGTTACGATTACAGGGACGAGCACCCTCACTCTTACGGGTGTCGAAGGGACCGGAGCCGTTGGCACGGTTACGGTCACAGGGACCGCAAGCGTCGTCCCGACAGGTGTATCGGCCACGGGTGCGACAGGAGAAACAAATGTCTGGGGTATTGTTGATGCTTCACAGACGCCTAGTTGGTCGGTCATAAGCACTGAAGGGTGTGGATTTGGTTCGTCGGTATGGATGTTCGATAGCTCAAGCGAATCTTTTGACGAGACAATGGTGCAACAGCCGTGGACGGGGATAACACCCAGTGAAGTGGAGATGTGGACGGATGTTCGATAATCCACGGAAATTTTTGTTACGGTTATGTGATCGTTACAGCTAATATTTAAAACGGGACTACGACGGTATGGCAAATCAAATTATAGATCTAGGGACTGCGCCAGATGACGGCACAGGAGACTCCCTTCGCGTCGGTGGCGATAAGGTCAATGATAACTTTAGCGAAATTTATACGTTGCTTGGAGATGGCACCACTCTTCCGGCAGAGTTGGAGATTCCGGTGTCCGACACCGGCGAGCCCGGACTCCACTTTGGAGCGGAGCCTTCCGGCGAAACAGGCATTGGCATTCACACTGGTTCTGAAAACCGGCTACGGACTTATGTCCAAAATGTTGAGGCAGCCCGATTTAATTCTGGCGGTGGTATCGCCTCGTGGGCCTATGGTTCGGTTGGTTCGGAAAAGATACTATCTACCGATACCGTGTACGAAATTGAACTAGGCCACCCCGGATCGTCACCCGACAGGGCTGGTATAATGATTTTTCACACACCTACGATCCCCGGCTCTAACACTGCCGCAATCATTTATTATCGCTCAGGCTCAAATGTGATAGAGATTCTGTCGCAAAGCGCAGCAGGCCTAATCACGGTTGCGGGAAATGTCGTGGGGACGGGGACGGCAGGAGCAGATGGCTATTTTAATATCACTTGCCATGCGGGTTACGATAAACTTTATTTTGAGAATAGATTAGCGGGCGATGTGGCGATATGTGTGATGTTCATAGGTCAGGGTAGTGGGATGACATCATGATGAATTTATCTTGCAGACAAATCGAAAGCAGTACGCAAACACCCCGTTGGACAGATATAGCGGCATAGGAAAAGATCATGGCTTCTACATACACAACTGGCTTTGGCATTGAGAAAATAGGCAGCGGCGAGCAGGCCGGTTCTTGGGGCACAACTACAAACCACAACGCCGATATTCTGGATAGAATAGCTTCTTATAAGGCCGTCGCTCTTTCAGGGACCACGCACACTCTTACTGTTCGAGAAGCCTCGCCGGGCTCCGGAACCGAGAACCTTCAGGATGGCATGTACCGGGTTATCAAGTTTACGGGGGCTTTGGCGGCCAATAATACAGTTACAATAGCCCCGAATACCTCGCCAGCCTGGTTTATCATCGAGAATGCAACTACGGATTCAGGTTCGAGTGGTCCTTATTCGGTAATCCTGACGCAGGGTTCAGGGGCAAACGTCACTGTTCAGAACGGCAAGAACGCGATTATTTACTGCGACGGCGCTGGTTCCGGGGCAGTAGTTTACGATGCTTTAGCAGATCTTCAGGTGGGAACCTTGGAGGTTACGGGGGTAGCAGCTATTGACGGCGCTTTGACGCAAGGTGGCGCATCCCAGTTCAACAGTACTGTCACTGTTGGTGTTGACGACACCGGCTATGATGTAAAGCTGTTTGGAGCCACTACCGGTAAATCCCTTCTTTGGGACGAAAGCGCTGACAGTCTGATCGTAACAGGCACCACCACCCTAGTCGGAACGACAAACCTTGACGCAGTAGATATCGACGGAGCAACCCAGATTGACGGGACCGTCACTGTTGGCGTCAACGACACCGGTTATGATGTAAAGCTGTTTGGAGCGACCGCAGGGTCTTACCTTTTATGGGATGAAAGTACCGACGATTTGATATTAGGCGGTGTTTCCAAGCTAGGCATCGGTGCAACATCACCGGGTGCCGAGATAGATATTGAGTCAACGGGACCCGAAATTCACCTAAACGATAGCGACGGGGTTTTGGGGGCGGCAATAACTAGTCGAGTAGTGATGCAAGCCTCTGGAAGTACGCACGGCATCGTGGGGTTTGGCACGACGGGCGGAGTGATGGCCGTAACAAACGCTCAGGGATCTCTGTACCTTCAGGCGGACACTAACGATGCTCACACAAGTTCTTCGATAGTTTTATCGGTTGATAATGCGAATAGAGCATCCATCGATGCGGACGGGATAGACATTGTAGGTGACGTAACAGCTTCTACGCTTAATGCGGACGGTGACACTTCGGCCAGCGACAATGCTGCCATTGGTTATACCGCCGCTGAAGGATTAATCCTAACAGGCCAAGGCTCAACCGATGACATAACTGTCAAGAACGATGCAGATACAACTGTCCTGAACGTAGGCACTGGGGCAACAGATGTTGAGGTATCGGCTGGCAATCTCTTATTCGGTACTACTGCGAAGGGCGTCTACCTCGGCGTCACAACCGCCACTGCCGCAAATTTGCTCGATGATTACGAAGAGGGCGATTGGACGCCGACCATTGGGACAGGCACTACAGTTAGTACAGACGCCGAATACAACACTGGTTTCACCGCAGGTAAGTACACCAAAGTGGGACGAATTGTGCATTGCTCCGCCACACTTCGATTAACCGGCAAAGGCACGCAGTCGGGAGCTATTTCAATTTTGGGGTTACCATTTGCAAGTGCCAACAACATCGGTTCCAGAGCGACATGGAGTTCTTGGTTCCACGGGGCCGCTGACATCGACCTGACAGGCAACGTCGGTGGCACCATTATGATGTACCAAGCGGGTAATACCTCAAACATTTTAGTCCGAGTGAAAGACCCAGCAACCGCAGCGGCTGAAAACGTCGAGTTCGCCGACATCAGCGCCACGGTCTATCTACAAATCAGCGGCAGCTACGTCGCAGCATAAAAGGATAAAATTATGGCATTAACAGAAGAACAAATTGAAGACAAAATTGAAGTTGTGGGTGAGCACCGGATAGTTCAAGTGCGTACCGCAACTGTTATCAAACGTGATGGAGTAGAGATTAGTAGCAGTTTTAGTAGGCACGTTGTTGTCCCCGGCCAAGATGCGAGTGGGGAGAGCGCAGAAGTGCAAGCGGTGATTGCTGCGGTGCATAGCGACGCCGTTGTGGCAGCCTACGAAGCGAGTATCGCAGAGTGACCCTAACAAAAGCATCAATTGCTGGTCGTCTACGCAACACCGACCACCTTGAAATTCAGGCGAAAAAGGATTGGTACGCCGCTTCAAGCAAAAGCAAAACGGTGTATACCGCAGCGGTCACGGCGGGTAAAGGCTACGTCGCGGGGTAAAGGAATAGATACATGCCGCTGACAAAAGTCCCGTTTAGACCTGGAATTAATCGTGAGAGCACTTCTTTTGCAGACCAGCAAGGGTGGTTTGATTCGGATTTAATCCGCTTCCGCAAAGGACGCCCTGAGAAAATAGGGGGTTGGTCCAAGGTCAGTGGTTCGTCCGTCATCGGAACGGTACGGTCTCTTAAAAACTGGGTCACCCTTGGTGCTTTGAAACTTATGGGGGTGGGGACAACCTCGAAGTTCTATATAGAGCAGGGCGGCAACTATAACGACATTACCCCGGTTCGAAGCACTGCTACCTTGGGCGCGAACCCCTTCACCACGGGAAGTGCCGGTTCCGGGGAGATTACCGTGGTTGCGGTAGGCCACGGAGCCGCCGAGGGCGATTATGTTACTTTTAGTGGTGCAACAACCGTCGATGGTCTGACAATTGCTGATTTAAACAAAGAGCAGGTCATAACCGATATCGTGTCCGCCAACAGTTATACGCTGGACACGGGCGGTAGCGCGACTTCTGGAGCAACGGCAGGCGGCGGCTCCGCAGTGATCGCGAATTACCAGATTCACATTGGTGTTGAGTCTCTCTCTCTAGGCCCTGGTTGGGGGGCTGGTTTCTTTGGCGGCGAGACCCTTACATATTCCCAGACAACCCTGGACGGGGGGATAAATGCCAGCGTCACTTCGATAGACCTTACGTCTGCCTCTGATTTTGAAACGGCGGCATCGACCACAAGCGCCGCCGTCGCGGTTGTAGACACTGTCATTAATGTCACAAGTTCCGCCGCCTTTCCCGCAAAAGGCACCGTCACGATAGACAGCGAGAACATCATATACGGGACGAATGTAAGCAACATTCTTGGTGATATCACACGGGCTGCCGATGGAACCACTACTGCAATTCACGCCAGCGGCGCTACGGTGACTTTTGTTGGTCTGATAGAGATAGACGAGGAGTTGATCCAGTACACGGGAAAATCCAGCAATGATCTGGATGCGGGTGTTGTCCGCGGTACAAGGGGGACCACCGCTGCGGCGCACGCTGATCTCGACATAGTCAAGGAAGCTAATGGCTTTTATGGCTGGGGGGAATCTGTGGCTCCGTTCACGGCGGGGGAAATCCGGCTCTGGTCGCAAGATAATTTCGGCGAGGACCTTATCCTCAATGTGCGGGATGATAACGTCTACTATTGGGATGCAACACTTGGCTTGGGTAACAGGGCGTCAGCCTTGAGTAGTCAGTCGGGTGCTTCTGACGCGCCGACGACAGCCCGTCAGGTAGTTGTCTCGGACACAGACCGGCATGTAATCGCGCTGGGGGCAAATGCCCTTGGTACCACGGCGCAAGACCTTCTTCTTGTCCGCTGGTCCGACCGGGAAAACGCGGTTAATTGGACGCCCACTGTAACTAATACAGCCGGTTCTCAGCGTCTCTCGGCTGGATCGGAGATAATTACGGCTGTCGAGACCCGTCAGGAGCTTCTTATATGGACCGACTCCTCTCTTTCCAGTATGCGTTATGTCGGGCCTCCCTTTACCTTTTCGTTTAACCTTCTGGCGAGCAATTCTTCCATAATTTCCCCCAACGCGGTGGCGGCTGTAGGGGACCGGGTTTTCTGGATGGATACGGAGAACTTCTTTGTGTATGCGGGGCAAATACAGACCATCCCCTGCACCGTTCTTCGGTATGTCTTTGACGACATAAACCAGTCCCAGAGAATAAAGTTCTTTGCCGGGTCCAACCGGATGTTTGACGAGGTCTTCTGGTTCTATTGCTCTGCCGATAGTGACGACATAGACCGTTACGCAAAGTTCAATTACGTGGACAACACCTGGGACATTGGCTCTATGTCACGAACCGCGTGGGTCGATTTCGGTCTCCACGACAAGCCCCGTGCCGCAGGGGTCGCTAGTAGCCTCAACTACATCTACGACCACGAAACAGGGACCACGGCAGATGGTGTGGCTATGTCCCCGTTTATTGAATCTTCTGTCTTCTCTATTGGCGACGGAGACCGGTTTGCCTTTGTAAGT
>Ga0302118_10001055_pt1 | contig 13505 bp, 16 predicted proteins | sample AG5_331_MG_FD_203126 | JGI IMG/M metagenome (GOLD analysis project Ga0302118, IMG submission 203126) | Marine microbial communities from Western Arctic Ocean, Canada - AG5_33.1 | ecosystem: Environmental > Aquatic > Marine > Oceanic | place: Canada: Western Arctic Ocean | collected 2017-10-01 | reverse complement strand
TGCCCATCCAATCACCAACTTTTCCTGCCGCACCTGACCATGAAAATGGTTGTTCAGGAGGATTACCAGCACCTCCTTCGTTATAAAAATTTGGGTATTTAGCACCAAATGCGTTAGATCGCCCACTTGAATTAAACATATCAGGGCGTATACCGCCTTGAAACCCAGTCATACTGCCCTGCAGTTTTTGATATGCAGTAAGCATATCTTCAGGATTAGTAGGTGTAAATGTAGTACCTGGAGATCTACCATGTAGTCTACTTTGGAAAGCATTATAATCGTAACCTTGATTATCTCCAGGATTTCTTTGTTGCCATGTTAGTGGTGGTGCCATAATTTATCTCCTTATATACTACTAATATACCTAGTAATATTACAGTTATTTAGTTTAGTTGTCTATTTTATTTATATTAAGCATATTGATATAAATCTATGCCTCCTCCAAATTGATAAGGCGCTTCAAGACGCATTTGATGATATCCTTCTGTCTGAGCTAAAAGATAAACATCTGGACGTAATGTTTTAGGTGTAGTTCCCGTTCTCCATCCCATTTGAAGAGCAGCAGTTATATCTATTCCTTTACGAGTATCTAAATAATCCTCCATTTCTCTTATTTCTTGTAATTTACTCGCTCTTAGCTTACTCCAAGCTGCTGATTCTGTCGCTACTTCATCAGCTAATGAATTAAATTCATTTTGTTGTAAAGTACCTATGCCTTGTAACGCTTTATACCCAAATTCTGCTATATCCATTACTGTCCAAGAAGTAAAACTTTTAAAGCTCATACCAGTAAAACGAAATCCTTGAGGATTTATACTAGGAAAAGTTGTTGTTAATGTTCCTCCACCTACTAATTGCCCATTTACTATAGACCCGCCTGTATTACCATAACTACCTAATGAAGCTGTACCAGGTACTGACCCAAATGAAACACCTGGATCCCACCCTGCTATAGCTACCATAGAAATTAAATTAAGCATCATTGCAAGTTCTGCATTATCTCCAGCTATTTCTGTAATAATTACTTGAATGATATATTGAGCAGCCATCTTTATAAGCATAGTTGGTAGGCTAGAAATAAATGCACCTATCATTATACCTAAAGCTCCAGTAAGAGTTGAAGCAGCCGCCATGTTAGCAAAAGTTGTCATCATGGCACCAAATCCAGCTTTAAGCATTGGCCATGCAAAGTACGCTACAACTACAATGATAACAATCATTACTAAAGCTGTAAGCCAATCCATACCTTCTTGCACAATCTTTTCGTAATGAGCTATGTATATTGACGCATGACACCCTGCTAAAAATAATCGAGCAACTTTATCATTAGATAAGTCTCTGATAAAATTATGAATAAAAGGAACCATTAGGTCTCCTTTATTTCCAAGATTAAATTTAACTATTCTAAAATGCCCACTAGATCCATCAACAACTCTCACAGAAGCAATTGGAGCAGCTACTGTATAAGCATCTAATCCTGAAGGCTTAACACAGTAATAAGTAATTGATTGCCCTATAGTTGTTTCTGCTGAAGCTTGTTCAAGTAACCTTAATACACCTGAACCATTATTTTCATACACTAAATCAGGCGTTAAATACTTTAAAGTAGCAGCAGAGTCATCTGATTCTAATAAGGCAGGAGTGGGGTTGTTATAAGACATTCTTTCAGTTACTTGAAGCCAGTTAGCTGCTTCGGTACTAGTAGTACCTGGATTTGTTGTACCACTGCCTGCTAAAAATGCAGCTACTTCAGCTAGAGTATCTGCTTTATACCCTACATTATAGGTCCCTTTACCTGAAGAAACGTAATAGTTATATGCTAGAATATTACTACTATCAAATTTAGACATATCTGAATAGTATATTCCGTTTTCAGTACTACCGCTATCTGCGTTAATGTCAGTTAAAGATGTATGCGTAAATGTAATATAAGACCATTGAAACGCTAATTTATTATCATCTGTAGTAGTTAATATATTATTTTGGGGTTTATCATCTCCTGCTGCAGTATTGTCGTAAGTACCTTGTGTAACACCTTGTGAAGGATATAAATTTTCAAACATAGTAAATAAATACGACATCCCTGCTTGAGAGGTATCCCACATACGCACACCAAAATTTATATAAACGTGATCTAAGTCTCCTGGAGCAGTACCTGAGTTAGTTAATATATTATTAAGAACTTCTTCAGCATCTAAATGAATTATATCTAGTAAATCTTCAATTTGATCCTTTTTAGTTGTTCCAAATGTAGTGTAGTTAGCATTACTTAATCTTAATGGAATAGCAGGAAGTGCTTCAATAGTAGCACCGTCTTGATCAATAGGTGTTTCCACTGTATCTAAATCAATATAAACTCCAGTCCCTACTTTATAAATAAATAAGTATTTTCTAGCAGGAGCACTGTCTCTATAGTATGTAGAAACATAATGTAATTGGGTAGGTTTAGTAGGTGCTGTATACGGAAGAGTTATAGTTACACCTGCTGCATTGTATGCTTGAATTGTATAAGTATCAGGAGTTGAGTTATACGCAATAGTAGTAAGATTAATAGACCATCTTTGATCTACTGTTGCTCCATCTGCAGTAGCTATTCCACTTGTAATATTAATATCAAAATGATTAGTAGACGGAGTTACCGAAACTGTATCTGCAGGAATACTAGCTGGACTAGTACTAGTTGTTTCATACCCAGTTCCTAAACTATTAGTTCCTACGTTGTAACCTTTATTTTCTTGAAGCCAGTACTTAACCCAATCAACTTTCGATAACGCTCTTAAAAAAGATCCTTCAGGCGTACAAGGAACTCCATTAAGTGTATTTAGTGCGGCTGTTAATTCAGTATAATCTATTGTTAAAATATATGATTCTACTGTAGGAAAATTTTCAAAATAATTCCCATTATCGATAAAATTCATAAACTCTTGAACATTACCTTTAAGACTTCGAAATGTAAGATGATAAATTAAATTGGAAGCAATGTCTTGTTCGGCAATAATAGATGAAATAATTGAATTTAAGAGAGGATTTTTCTTATCTACATCGTCAAACAGAGGAATATTATGAACTTCATAATACTCAATAATTTGGGTACTCCCACTATCCCAACCTAGAAGTACCATAATCAGATGTACAACCATTTCTACTATGGCTACAACTGCTTCAACTATAAATAAAATAACATCTATAATAGCTGAAAAAACACTAGCAATAAAACTCATGAAACGCCCCCTATCCGGTAGGCTCGGCGTTAGTTATTTGGGTGTTAACATTACCAGTACCCGTTGTATTAATAGCAACTACACCTGTAGATGCTACACCAGCAGTTGAAATATTAATACTCCAAGCATCTAAAATAGTTTTAAGATATTTCTGATCCGCATTCCATTTAAAACCTTTAGCTTGTTCACTAGACAAATTATTTGCTCTTCCTGCTACAGAAGTAGTTGTAGGGGCAGTTTTAGTAGCTTGTTCTGTTTGAGCAAATTCAGTAACTTCTTTTTGAAGTAGCAAAGATTCTTCAGCATTACCTTTTTGCATACCTATTGTAAAGGCTACTGCTTGCTGCACAGTAGCCTGCATTGCTGTTAGGTATACTGTTGCGTAATCACTGCCAGTAATTCGACCTAGATTAAACTGTGCAGCCATATGTGCATTAACAGTTTCCATCATATCATCGAATACACCGGTACCTGTTACTACGTTGCTTGCATCTGTAGCAACACTAGCAGTTAAATTAGCAATAGTAATAGTCATTAGTTAACTCCTACATTAAATCCTGCAGCTTGTTGAGATGCGGCAAGTTGTTCTAATTCTACTTTTGTTAAAGGAGGTAACTCTCTTACATTAAACTTTTTAGTTACATATGGCTCTAGAACTTTCTCGCCTTTAGCATTAGTAACAGTTTTAAATTTTTGCATTTCAGCATGTTCAATTTGACGAAGAATAATGTTTGGAACATGCCAACCTTCCTCATTATTAAAAGGTACAAACTTTTTAATCATTTCACCATTATTAATTCCTGACATACCTACAGTAAAAATAAGTCCTGGATGATTAACCATAAGTGGATCGTTAGGAGTAACCACTACACGAGTAAGTATCATAGCTTGTTGTTCTTTTGTTAAATTATCCCTAGCTGCTATATGTTTTGCTCTTGCAGCTCTGGCTGCATCACTAGCACCAGGAAGAGAACCAGAAGGAAAATCAGAAGTAGATTCTTTAATGTCTTCTTTGTGCTCTTTAGTCCTAACTTTAGCAAGAGTAGAAGCAAGTTTCTCAGTCCCTGTTTTATGATGTACAACAACTCCATTATCTTTTAACTCTTGTTTAATTTCCTCATTAGTCATACTTTTGATATCTGATAAATCCATTATTTCCTCCTCCTATTTTATTAATTTATCTTTAATATTTTGTGGTACTTTAGCCCATTGTTTGGGATCTTTATATGCTGCTCGATATTTTACAAGCTGTGCTTCAGTAAATCCAGCTTTTCCTTTTTTAGGTGCAGATGAAGTTTTAGGTGCAGATCTTTTTGCACTTGATCCAGATACTGGTTTACCTGTTCTATTATCTATTTTAGTTGTTGTTCGTTTAGGAGCATCTTTAAATAACTGAGGACTATCTGCTTTAGCTTTTTTAAGCCCTTTAGCGCCTCCTCCAAATTTTCTAACTAATGCTGCTGCTCCACGAAGAGCAATTGACATTACCATAAACATTCTCCTTATTAAAGAATGTCCCCCGAGCCCTAAAGGGCTCGGAGGGACAATCAATAAGTATTAATTATACTGCTGTTTTGGCTGTCCAAATAATACCAAGACGTTCTGGACGAAGTGCCATAAAACCGTAATACCATTTGATAGAGTAGAATCCTACCTCACCATATGGATCATCCAAAGAAGCAATTTCTTTACCAGGCTTCTTATGGTTAACGGAAAATTTAACACTCTTTCCATCAGTCTGGAAACCAATAGTAGTGAAAGCACCATCACCAACAACTAACATTGGGAAGATATCTGCACCATTTTTACCAGTACCTGGAGTATCAGAAGAAGCTGCACCACCTTTTCGATCATGCTGCATTTCTGGAACTACAACAATACGAAATTGATCAACAGAACCTATTTCTCCATGTACGGTATTAGTGGCATCAGCATACTTTTCTACACTGATAAAACCATCCCCTACTGCAGAACTAGGATTAATGCTTTTCATTTTTCGTACTACAGGAATCAATTCAGATCCTATATACATGATACGGCCACCATTAACGGTTTTAGTATCAACCATACGAGAACCACTGATAACTTTTGTTTGCTTAGGAGTCTTATTATCATCCAAAGCAATAGAAAGATTCATCAGATCGTTGTAAACAACAACCTCATCAACAGCTAACTTTAGCGCTGTTCTAGCAGAACCTGCTACAGCTGTTGAACCAGCAACAGCATCAGTGCCAGGAGCAGATGAACAAAAGTAAGCAGTACCATCAGAAGTTGCGGTAGTAATCAGATCTTTCTGAAGCTCAGCTTCAGTAATCTCATTAGCACCTACAAGAGCTTCCTCAACAATGTGGGACAACAAATCTGCATCAGAATCGAAGTCCATTGATTCTTGAGTGTACTCAGTAAAAAAACCACGTTTAAGTAGTTCACCTTCAACTTGAGTACGTGTGAAACCAACTCGGTTAACCCGACCGCCATTCTCACGAAGGAGTGGGATTTTATTTATAATAGCACCAGTATCTTTAGATGAACCATAAAGATTCTGATCATTTAGTGCAACATCGCCATTAGCACCCGCTTCAGTTATAGCATCTGCTTCAGTAGAGTCATTGGCTTCTTGTAATACACCAGCAGCGTTCCAAGAAGACCATGTACCTGCTACAAGAGCTGCTGTAGCTGCATCTATTCCTTGAGCTCCTGTATTCGCTACATCAATCATTGGAACATAAACATCTTGCTTAATCTTCTTACCCATATGCTTAGGCATCGCTCGTACATCAGCCAAAGGCATGAAATACTGGTGATCCCGAACAGCAATAAGGGCTTTTTTGAAATAATAATCCATTACAGCTTGCTTACCTATCGTGGAAGCTGTTCCAGCAGGCGTAGCATTCTGGCTAGGAGTATTATATAAAGTTTCGTTAGCCATTTTAGTATCCTATTTAAATGATATTATTACCGAACAGCATACTTCTTCATAAATTCATCATCTGATAATCCTAAAAAATTATCATCAGATGGGGATTTTTTTGTAGTAGTCTGCTTGACCGGTGCTACTGCTTTTCGTTGTTTATTACGATCAGCATTAGCTTGTGATTTGTCAGTATTACTTGATACTTTTACTTTCCCAGCAGATTCAGGTTGTTTAAACATATTATTTTTATTCATATGTTCTGCAACTTGTCGATATGCGTCTACATCAGGAATTCCATTTAGTTTACCTAATGCTTTTTCCTGTTGTAGTTGCGCATTTACTTCATCATAAATACCATTAGTCATATGTGCATTAATAATCCCAATAATTTCAGGCTGGTCTGAGATAACACTTCTACTTTCTGTATCCCATTCCTTAGTCAAAACATTAATGGTTTTATTAAAAAACTCAGTATCTTTGATATCATCGAGTACACGATCCAAGTTGTATTCTTTATCTGTAATAGAATAGTTAGTTGGTTCGTATTCTGTGGGTGCATCTTTATCGATCTCTAAAGGATCTAAATCACTTTCTTGGATAAGCTTAGCGATAGCTTTAGGGTCTTTTTTGGATAAATCAATTAGATTATTCAATTTCTCTTCGTTAAGAAGTTCATTGTTTTCTAACATTTTAATTATCTTTAGATTAGGCTTCATTTGGCCCATCTTTTTTTGATAATTAGCGCCCATCTGCATTAGACGGACAATATCCTCAGGACTCTTAACCTGCATATCAACGCCATTGGCTTTAAAAGGTTTAGAGATCTTTTTATACGCACTTTCGTAATCAAACTCTTTTGTTTCCGGAGTATCCTCCTTTGTGTCAGTTGAGTCTGTCTCACTAGTATCAAGAGATTCTGTCGTATCACTATCAGAAAAAGGTTCAGGCTCCGTCTGGGTATCCCCTTCAGGTTGGCTTACTTCTTCTTCAACAGCGGTATTTTCAGTTTGCTCTTGTGCATTACTATCCTCTTCTACTTGCGTATCAGAGGTTACATCATTATTATCATCAGTTTGATCTGATGATTTAATTTCTTGGTCAGTTGATTCTTCTGTATCTGGAGTATTTTCTTCAGCTAAAAGATCAGCAGGGTTTTTTTCTAAAAATTCTGCATCAGATAAGCCTAAGGAAGTTTGAGTCATGCAGATACCTCCTCAGCTAAAATTTCATCACGAGTTTCTTCATGCTCTCCTATAGCTTGGTCCATTTCAGCACCACGTCTCATAACAGATTCAATAAAATTAGCTAAAGCTCCAATACCATATTGCATATTATCAATTAGTTTAAGTTGATCTGCGGTAAGACCAGAACTTTTAGCCATAACTAATCTAGCCGCCTCTTCTTTAAAATAACCTTCAGTAATAACATCTTTAAATGGTTCACTTTCTGTTAATTTAACACAAGTGTCTCGCATTTTTCGTAATCTTTGGGCCATTTCAATTTGAATTTCAACTTGCTCGATTTCTTTCATGTTACTCCTTATGGTTTAGTGAACGCATCAAATGCGCTTTTATCAAGATTACTCAATCTATCATGCTCCTTCGCATCCATATTAGATTGTCTGTCATACTCCTTACTTTCCATATTTTGAAAATGTTTTTGATCAGCTAATCCTATATCTCTTCTATCTTTTGTTCCTGATTCTTTATCAACAAAATCTAAATCTTTATTATCAGAATCACTATGCATACTCCTTGCTTTAGCTTGCTCTGTTTGAGTTTTAGCAGTTTTAAGCTGTACATCCACTGCATTCTCTTGTCCTTTAGCAGTTTCATTAGCAACCTGAGCTTGTAATAATGCAAGTTCAAGTTGAGCTTTCTGTTGTGCCATAGGATCAGGTTGAGGTTTATACTCAGTAATACGTTTTGCTAAATCAGGCATTTTACGTAATTTAGCGATATCAGCTAAGATCATAAAACTCATTTCTGGGGGCATAGTATTACCCATAGTTTGTAACATGAAAGCTAATTCGCTAGCTTTTTGTTCATCAGCTTCAGCAGTAGAAATATTAAGCTTGATATCATACTTTCCTCCTAAATCATTTCTATTAATAGCGACAAACTCTTCATTAGTTATACGAATAATTTCTTCATCTTCTAAGAATTCTGAATTCATAGAAATAACTTTACGTCCAATTTGATTTAACCCATTAGACAATCTGCGTAAAATACCTAGCTCCCGTTTAGATGTAGCATCAAGTGCTGATCTAATACCAGTAGCTGTAGCTCCTAATGCTTGACCTGAAATACCTTGAGTAAACGCTTTAACACCTGTTAGCGCTTCAGCATCATTATTTTGCATGTTTAGTACTTCTAATGCTGATCTAGGAATTTCAGGGTATACTTCCATATGAAATGCTTGTCTAGGATCTACGTTAGCATTAAATTTATAATCTTCACCTCGTTCAAACTTACGAGCGTTAGTTACATCAAGGGCATCTTTTCTAATACCTTGTTGCCCACTAGCGCTACGGCCAATAATGTCGATAATGCCACGAGTAACAGCACCCACGATCTTTTGGTTATCTTCGATAAGAGCTGCATCAGGTTCTCCATATATATTTTTACGTCTAGGTAGGTATTGAACTAGTACAAAAGGAAGTTTTTTATCAGGGTAAGGATTCTCTTCTAATCTAATAAAAGTACTACCTACCCAAGTAGCTACAATAGGTTTAACTTCCCCGGTATCATCAATATCCCAATATCCCCAGTATTCACGAGCAATGACTTTCTTACGTGCTTTATCTTTAAATGTAAAAGAATCATCATCTGTATTAACTGCATGATCAGGCTCAGCTAATACTGAAGCACTTTCAAAGTTAATATCATCAAGATTTTTATATCGTCCATCTTTTTTAAGTTCTGATAATGAAGTTTCAAAACTAAACACAGCAAAATTAGCTTTTTCTATATCACCTTCACAAGTAGGGTCTAATACTAAATTGTTATAATCACATACTGTTAATACTGGTTGATTCTTAGTAGTAATAGTTTTTGTTGACGCTTTTTCACCAGTCTTAACCTCTTGTTGCATAGGTTGCCCATCCGGGCCCGCAACTACTTGCACTTCCATTATATCTGTATAGACTTTACGTTTATCTTCTTCAAACTCCCAACCTACACGTACAACTACAGTGCCTTCATCTACTGCTGTACGAACATAGTTATCAATAAAAGCTACTTTATCCATACGACAGTTAAGCTGATAATTTAATAACATACCGTTTTGTACAGCTGCTTCTTTATCTTCAAAAGTTTGAGGAGAAGTATTAAATAGATCATCTGTAGATAGGAATGGTTCTGATAAAGCAGCGTAACGCCATTCAGCTTGTTTACGTGCTAATCGAGGTACTAATTTAGACCGTCCTCTTTTTGCATTAATAGTTTGATCACCATCAAGTACTCTTAACCAAGCATCTACTTCATCACTATGAACTTGATGAGCTACTTGAGCAGAATCATGATCTGCTTTAAGGTCTCCAAGACTAGGTGGGTTTTCCCAATCTACTAAACTAGCAGCATCTGTTTCAGTTGTATCTAAGTTAGGATCATCTTCATGACTCATATCTTTATTACCTATTAACTATATGTTATGGCTTAGCAACACTTTCTTTATGTTTATCATATTCACTGTATTGCTTTTTAAGAAAATTATCAACCTTATATATCTTAAGGCCCTCTATTGTATCATGATATTCTAAGTAATTCTCAAACATAGAATTTGTTACTCCTAAAGGAACAGAACAATATATGTCATCTGCTTGTACTATTTCAGATACAAAATACTTCCATACCTTAGCAAAGTTTAACTTAGCTGTTAGATTAGGAGCAATAAACATTCCTGCTATCATATAACCATTTAAAGGTCTATTAAATCTATAAAATATAGCAGCTTCACCTTCTTGTATTATACTAGTATGTGCAAATATCATTATAAAATCTCCACTACAGCAGATGAAAATACGTTACCCATACCGGCTCCTAAGCTAAGAAATGTACCTGATTCCTCCTGTACTGCTAACGCTGTTTCTACAGCAGTAGATGCTCCCATAGTATGCCCAATGCGTAATTTATAATTAATTGTTCTTATGTTCTTAAATATATCTTTAATTAACTCGTTTTCTATATCATTATCATCTGAAAAAGTACTATGAGTCTTAATAAAATCAATTTTACTAGTGGTATGTGTGCTAACTCTATCCATAACTTTCTTATACCCAGTACCCTTGCATGAGATACCTAATGGAGACACATGGTATTCAGCTGCTATATGTATATCTTTAATTACCGCTAATATCTTATTGTTTGTATTGTGATTACATGTTTCATTTTCGAATACTGATATATTACACGCTTGTCCTAAATGAAATTTAGTAATCTCTGGGTTGTCTTCTTCATCAACTAATTTACTTAATTTGTGCTCGCCAAATACATGTAAGTATTCTTCTGCAAGCCCATTATCTACTGAAACAACTACAACTGCATCAAGCCGCTTTAACTGCAATAAAGTATAAGCAGTATACCAAGCAGAATGCCCACTAATACAGCTTACACTATCTGTTGATATATAATCAAAAGACCCTAATTGACTAGCTAAATACCCGGCGTATACTTGGGTAACTGCCATAGGCGTTAATTTATATACCGGATATTGGTCAGTCTTAGGAACAGCTGTTGTATACCCCATCCAGCCAGTACTTCCTGAAGCTACTATTAACCCTACTTTACGAGTAGGAATAGCTAATAATTTTTTAATATAATCCTGAGTTCCAGGAGTAGCTCCATATTTACTTTGCAATACATAGTTAATCAATACTCCAGGCATTAATTTAATGCCTTTTGTAACTAATTCACCTCCCCCATTCCCGATTTGATGAACATACTGAGGATATGGAATATGATCTAATAAAGTTAACTTTTCAGAATATACAGAATTAGTATGAGTTAAAAACATTTAAATTTACTTAAAACAATGTTTAGCATACTCCTTAGCCTGACTATAAGAAAAAGTTCGAGTAGCTGTTTTAGTTACAAATTCTTTTAAAGTTTGAATACTAAAATTTGGGTGTTCAAGCAGTATTTGAAATTGTTTTTCTGTAATACCAAAAAAGTCACATATCCATATAACAAACATCATAGTACTTAAACTATCTAACCCGTTTACATTAAAACTATCTTTTATATTTGTTATAGGTATAAACTCATCTCCCATAGGAGTATCAGTTTTTAAAATTATATTAATAATATCTAAAAATTCTATGTCTGTAAAATTAAAAGTATCGGTCTCCATAACCCTTTCCTAAATTGTTAAATACTTATGTATTATATAGCAAATATGCGTGTATAGTGCAAATTAGAACTATAGCTTATTAAAGTAATCAATTAAAAAGGAGACAACGTGGGAGACTTAACAGATAATTTTAGTAAAGCTGAATATGCTTGTAAATGCGGATGTGGAAAAAATGATATTAAAGACGAACTAGCTATAAAAGTGCAACAAGTTAGGGATATTTTAAATAGATCTATTAAAATAAATAGTGGAATTAGATGTCCTGACCACAATACTTCAATTGGTTCCAAATTGACATCTAGCCATATAGGAGGTTGGGCAGCTGATTTAGGATATAGTGGTTCTGCGCATAGGTACGAATTATTAAATGCTGTTATGCAAGTCTTTGATAGAGTAGGGATTGCAAAGACTTTTATACACGTAGATGTAGATGCTAACAAGACTGCCGGTGTAGTTTGGATGTACTCTTAATTAATGCATTCTTGACATTGCTATAACATAAAAACTTGCTAATATTACAAATACAGCTACTGATCCTCCCATAATCCAAAGAAACAGTTTCATTTTTTCTTTTTCTTTTTAGGTTTAGGAGACCTGCTTCCTTTAGTTCCACATGACATATTAATCCTTATCTTTATAGGTTGGTTTTCGTCCTATCCCTGTAGCTACATTTTTATTATTTTTTGCTCGTCTATTTGTTTCAGTTCCAGGGATCTTTTTTGCTACAGCTTTCATTTTTTCAAATAATGATTTCTTACCTTTTACTGGTGGATACATTTTAGATTTATCTTTATCTTTAGCTTTTTTAGCTGCAGCAGCAGCTGCTGCTTTTCCTTTAGCTGTGTAAGCAAATTTTTCTACTTTGCCACTCTTAGTTTTAACTTCAGGCATTATAACTTCCTCCGTTTTGATATTTTAATCCTATTCTTTAGATGTTCTTTTTCAATACTTTCTTTACTCTGCCCAAAGTATTCAACAGCTAAATGTTCTTTAATCATTTGTTGATTTAGATTAACTCCATCAACTACTATCTCACCAAGTATTCTACCAAATTTACCCTTCTTATCTAAATAAGTCCTGAGCGTAATGTAAGAGCCCTTCTTGCACCTATCTTTTAAGAACTGAGCTGATAGCTTACCGTAGAACTTCTCTTCCTTATCGCGTGTTCGTGACTCAGGCGTATCTATTCCAAATAGTCTTATTCGTTGTTTAGCTAATATGATACTAAACCCTAGATCTATATCTACGTCCATAGTATCGCCGTCAACTACTTTAACTACCTTCGCTTTATATTCATTCATCTTTTTTAAGTAATCTCTCTGTTTTACCTTTGAGTTTATCAACCACGCCTTTATCTTTTTTGCATACTTCTTTATATAAGTCATTGTTTCTACTTACTTGAGCTAAATCCTTAGACACAATCTCTGGAGGATTATTCTCAAGCAACCATTTCTTAGTGTCATCGTTTAGTCTAACTTCGTCATACCATAAACATTCTTTAGAATAGTAATCGTTATGGTCATAAAACCCCAAAGCAAAATTAAATACAGGAGGTATTAATTCGACTAAAGGCAAACCACTACATCCCATCGAGAACATCAGGCATACCACTACGAGTCCTAATTTTTGCTTTAGCTTCGTCAATCTCTTTCTCCACATCATTTTGAGCGGCCATTCCTTTAGGATGATTAATGTTATTAAATACATTACCCGCTAACCAGTTAAAAATAGGCCATATAGTTCCAAGCACTGGAATCTTTTGTACAAATTTATCAGGTAAAGAACCTGTGATTGCTGTAAATACTAATACTACTTGTCCTACTATTGCAAACCATCCTTGTCCTTCAAACATTGCAGCTATATCCATATTATTCTCCTAAGTTTACTTTGTACCAGTGGTTTGGGTGTCTAACAAATATCGGGCTACTTAAATAAGATACAAAATAGCAATAGTTATCAGGTGATCTAAATACCATCTCTTTACTGTTCTTTGGTCTAACCTTACAAGATACTGGACTAGC
>Ga0302118_10001051_pt1 | contig 13525 bp, 10 predicted proteins | sample AG5_331_MG_FD_203126 | JGI IMG/M metagenome (GOLD analysis project Ga0302118, IMG submission 203126) | Marine microbial communities from Western Arctic Ocean, Canada - AG5_33.1 | ecosystem: Environmental > Aquatic > Marine > Oceanic | place: Canada: Western Arctic Ocean | collected 2017-10-01 | reverse complement strand
GTCAAATGACAGTTGTAAGCCCCCATATCACCCAACGTCTTTTTGGATACAGTCTTTGCGGGGCCGTTGATAACTGACTGATTGTCGACGTACGCGTCCGCCAAAAACCATCATTCACCTTGCCTGCTCTTCCAACGCGGGTTCATTGTATAAAGTTGTAAATAAAGTCTAAATATCTAGCGGGGACGGTTGCACGGCGCTGGCCTCCCCGGTACATGAGCTGAATCTGATACGTTCAATTTGAAAGCTTAGCTATGACAGAGCTCGTCCGTCCTTTTAAAGCCTTGCGCCCCGTTCCAGAACAGGCGGATGCCGTTGCCGCACCGCCCTACGATGTTCTGAATACGCAAGAAGCGCGGGTTCGGGCTAAGGGCCGACCAAATTGCTTTCTCCACATTTCCAAGCCTGAGATTGATCTACCCGAAGGCATGAATATTTACGCCCAAGAGGTCTACGATAAAGGGGCCGAGAACCTGAACCGGTTGGTCGCCGACGGTATTCTAATGCGGGAAGACAAACCCTGCTACTATGCCTACCGCTTGACCATGGGCGATCATGTTCAAACGGGCGTCGCTATGGCGGCCTCTGCGTCGGCATACGATTCCAATGACATCCGCAAACATGAATTCACACGCCCCAAGAAAGAAGATGATCGGGTCAATCAGATCACGGCGCTCAACGCGCAAACTGGCCCTGTGTTGTTGGCCTATAAATCATCAGCAGCCGTGAAGGCTGTGCTGGAGGCAGTGACCGCCGCAGACTCAACTTATGATGTGACAGCAGACGATGGTGTTGGTCATGCTATTTGGGTGATCGATGACCGCGCGCATATCGCGGCTCTGACAGATGCCTTTAATAGCATGTCAGCCTTATACATTGCTGATGGTCATCATCGCTCTGCTGCTGGGTCCCGCGTTGCTAAGGCGAAGCCGGATACAGAAAGCGCGCAGTTCTTTCTGACTGTGGCCTATGCCGATGATGAAATGAATATCCTCGACTACAACCGAGTGATCAAAGACCTTAATGGTCATTCAGCCGAAGACTTGCTCGCAAAGATTGGCGAGCGGTTTGATGTGTTACGAGCCGATGCCCATGCCAAACCATTAAAGCCAACCCAGTTTGGTATGTACCTGGGTAGCGCCTGGTATGTGCTCAACATTCATGCCGACCATGTCCCAACCGATGATCCCGTCGGGCGCCTCGACGTCAGCTTGCTGCACGCCAATCTGATTGAGCCGTTGCTCGGCATCGCCGATCCGCGCACCGATGAGCGCATTGATTTTGTCGGTGGTATACGTGGTTTGGGTGAGTTGGAAAAGCGTGTGAACTCTGGCGAGATGGCTGTGGCCTTCGCCCTGTTCGCCACTAGTATGGCCGACCTAATGGCCGTCGCCGATGCAGGCGAAGTCATGCCACCCAAGTCGACTTGGTTTGAACCCAAGTTGGCGGACGGCTTGTTGAGTCACGTACTGGATTAAAAGTGTACCTATGACTAGAGAGCAGTCGCGCACCCTCGTCATTGCCGGTCCGACCGCCAGTGGCAAATCCGGGTTGGCGTTTCGCGTTGCCGAAGAGCTCAACGGGGTCGTCATCAATGCGGACAGCATGCAGGTCTATTCTGATCTGCGTGTTCTTACGGCACGCCCAAGCGCGGATGATGAAGCGCGCGTTCCTCATAAACTGTATGGTTATCTGGATGGCGCAGACAGTTGCACGGCCGCCGCTTGGGCTGCACGAGCCGCAGAAGAAATCACCAACGCCCATAGTAATAAGCAGGTGCCCATCGTTGTCGGTGGGACCGGCCTTTATTTAAAAGCGCTCATCGAGGGGCTCTCGGATATCCCCGAAGTTCCATTGGAGATCCGGCAGACGGCACGTCGAATTTTCCTGGAGCAGGGCAATGACGCACTTTATCAAAGCCTACTGGAAAAAGACCCCGAAGGGGCCGTGCGCCTCAAGCCGAAAGATCATCAGCGAGTGCTGCGGGCTTGGGAAGTTGTAGAGGCCACGGGCACACCTCTTCATGTTTGGCAGGCCAAGTCGCAGCCCAAACCGTTGATCAATGGCCCGTTCCATACGGTCCTATTCCAGCCGCCGCGCGAGGATCTCTATGCCGCCTGTAATGGGCGGTTTGAGGTGATGCTAGAAGGCGGCGCTCTAGCTGAAGTGGAAGCCTTGCTGGCTCGGGGGTTGAATCCTGCGCTACCGGTCATGAAAGCCCTCGGTGTGCCTGAACTGGCTGCGTTCGTGAGGGGTGAAACGAGCCATGAGGATGCTGTAACCAAGGCACAGCAACACACACGAAACTATGCCAAGCGCCAGGTCACCTGGTTTAGAGGTCAATTTAATGCGTCAGAAACCTTAAACACGCAATATTCAGAAAGTTTATTTAACAAAATCTTTCCTAAAATTCGCTAATACTTGTTGACCTAGCGGGAGGTGCTTGATAGTTACCCTCGCTCCCCGCCTCCTATCGGAGGCGGTTTGTCTTTAATTATGGAATAGAATAGCGCTGAAACCCTTCGGACCCTTTGCGTTAGGGCTGGTTGGCGCGCTTAGGAACGGATTGCGATGCCACGGCATACAGTAGACGGCCGACAGATGCTCGGCGCCCGCATTATTCTTCAAGCCCTCGAAGAGCAGGGCGTTGAGGTCGTGTTTGGGTACCCAGGTGGCGCGGTCCTTCCGATCTATGACGAGATCTTCAAGCAGAACCGTATTCGCCACATTCTGGTGCGGCACGAGCAGGGTGCTGTCCATGCGGCCGAAGGCTATGCGCGGTCGACCGGTAAGGTTGGTGTTGTTCTAGTGACCTCTGGTCCCGGAGCGACCAATGCCGTGACTGGCTTGACCGATGCGTTAATGGATTCCATTCCAGTGGTGTGTCTGACCGGTCAGGTGCCGACGCACTTGATTGGCAATGATGCCTTTCAAGAAGCAGATACTATTGGCATAACCCGGCCTTGTACCAAGCATAACTACTTGGTGAAGGACCCGAATGATTTGGCCAAAACCGTGCACGAGGCATTTTATGTTGCTCGGTCTGGTCGGCCCGGCCCGGTTGTTGTCGATCTACCCAAAGACGTTATGATGAGTGAGGGCACTTATGTGACGGCGCCGCGTGGCATCAAACGTCAGCAGCATAAAACCTATCGTCCGGCTCATACGCCAGACCCAGCCTCCATCGAGGCGGTTGTTGATTTGATGGTCAATGCGGAACGCCCCCTATTTTATACAGGCGGTGGTGTGATCAATGCTGGCCCAGCTGCGTCCAAAACATTAACGGCGTTGGTTAAGGATACGGGCTTTCCGATCACATCGACCTTGATGGGTCTCGGTGCTTATCCCGCGTCCGGGCCCAACTGGCTCGGTATGGTTGGCATGCACGGCACCTATGAAGCAAATTTAGCGATGCACGATTGTGACGTGATGATCAATATTGGTGCGCGCTTTGATGATCGTGTGACCGGTAATCTGCAGCACTTTTCGCCCAATTCGAAGAAGGTTCATGTGGATATCGATCAGTCATCCATTAACAAGAATGTCATTGTTGATATTCCTGTCGTCGGTGATGCGGGTGTTGCTTTGACTGCGATCACCAAAGCCTGGAAAGCACGCAAGACGCGGCCTAAGCCAAAAGCGATGAAAGCCTGGTGGGCTGACATCAAAAAATGGATGGCCAAGGACTGTCTGGATTACACACAAGCGGGGCCTGTGATTAAGCCGCAGTATGCTATCCAACGGCTGTTTGAGTTGACCAAAAACCGTAAAACTTACATCACGACTGAGGTTGGCCAGCACCAGATGTGGGCCGCGCAATTCTGCCGTTTTGATGAGCCGAACCGCTGGCTGACGTCTGGTGGTTTGGGCACTATGGGATACGGCTTACCCGCAGCCATTGGGGCTCAGCTGGGCAATCCAAAAGGCCTCGTTGTGGATATCGCTGGTGAAGCGTCTATCTTGATGAACATTCAGGAGCTGTCGACGGCTGTTCAATATCGTCTGCCGGTGAAGGTCTTCATCATCAATAATCAGTACATGGGGATGGTCCGCCAGTGGCAGGAACTCCTCCATGGTGGTCGTTACTCAGAGAGCTATACGGATTCCTTGCCGGACTTCGTGAAGCTGGCCGAGGCGTATGGGATGGCTGGCTTGCGCGTTGAAGACCCCGCCAAAGTGGATGATACTATTAAAGAGATGATGGCGATTGATGGCCCGGTGATTGTCGATGTCCGGGTGGATCAGAAAGAAAACTGTTACCCGATGATTCCGTCAGGTGCAGCCCATAACCACATGATTCTCGGCCCCGAAGATGAAGAAGAGAAAGCGATCACAGGAGACGGGCTGGCTCTCGTCTAGAGTTCACCCCAATTGGAGAGACTGTCGTGAGCAGCAACTTATATGAAGGCTCAGTGCCGATGTCGGTGCTGAAAGATACAATTGTTTATCGCCACACGATTGCTGTCCTGGTCGACAACGAAGCTGGCGTTCTTGCGCGCGTCGTCGGTTTGTTTTCTGGTCGCGGCTACAACATTGAGAGCCTGACTGTTTCTGTCGTCGATGAAGAGGCTCAACTGTCGCGCATCAATCTCGTGACGTCAGGCACGCGGCAGATTGTGGAACAAATCAAAGCGCAGCTAGGTCGCTTGGTGCCCGTCCATACGATTAAGGATTTAACCGACGAAGGACCGTCGGTCGGTCGTGACCTGGCTTTGGTCAAAGTCGATGGCGTTGGTGAGGAGCGCATCGAGGCGCTGCGTATCGGAGATATTTTCCGTTGCAATGTTGTCGACTCAACAAACGGTTCTTTCGTCTTCGAGGTCCTAGGGAAGTCGGAGAAAGTGGACGCCTTTATCAACCTGATGAAGCCACTGGGCTTGGTCGAAGTTTCTCGCACTGGCGTGGCCGCAATTGCTCGTGGGGCTGGGGGCATGGTTGATGAGGCTTCATTAGAGCCGTTACCTAAACCTAAGGCATCAGCTTGGCCGAAGACGAAATCAACGCCCAAGAGGAAGACGGCAGAGAAGAAAAGTGCCAAGAAACTCTCGCCTAAACGTAAAACCGCCGCTAAGAAGGCGCCGACATCTTCAAAGAAAAAGCGTTAAGCAGGACGCGAATACCTCGAAAGGACGAAATTATGCGCGTGTATTACGATCGTGACGCCGATGTGAACATCATCAAAGGCAAGAAGGTTGCCGTCATAGGCTACGGCTCACAGGGCCATGCCCATATCCTAAATATGCGTGATTCTGGTGTGGCTGATGTCGCGGTTGGATTGCGAGAAGACTCTAGCAGTCGCGCAAAGGCTGAGGGTGAAGGTCTTAAAGTCATGAACCCAGCCGAAGCGTCTGCTTGGGCTGATGTGGTCATGATGCTGACGCCGGATGAATTGCAGGGTGATATTTACCGCGCTGATATTGAGCCAAACCTCAAGGAAGGTGGTGCGCTTGCATTTGCGCACGGTCTTAATATCCACTTCAATCTGATCGAAGCCCGCAAGGATCTCGATATCTTTATGGTTGCTCCTAAAGGCCCAGGCCATACCGTCCGGTCTGAATACGACCGTGGCGCTGGTGTTCCGTGTCTCGTTGCTGTGGCGCAGGACGCCTCAGGTGACGCCATGGATATTGCGTTGTCCTACGCTTCCTCTATAGGTGGCGGCCGCGCCGGGATTATAGAAACTACATTCCGTGAAGAGTGTGAAACAGACTTATTCGGCGAGCAGGCAGTGCTTTGTGGTGGGTTGTCTCACCTCATCCGTGCAGGATACGAAACACTAGTTGAGGCAGGATACGCGCCGGAAATGGCTTATTTTGAGTGTCTTCACGAAGTTAAATTGATCGTCGACCTGATGTACGAAGGCGGGATGGCCGACATGCGTTATTCGGTCTCCAATACTGCTGAATACGGCGACTACGTTTCTGGCCCCCGGGTGATTACCGATGATACTAAGGCTGAGATGAAGAAAATCCTGACGGATATCCAGGAAGGCCGATTTGTCCGCGATTGGATGAGCGAATGCCAGGCTGGTCAGCCAAGCTTTAAAGCTACCCGCCGGAACTGGTCCGAGCACGGCATTGAAGAGGTTGGTGAACGGCTTCGCGCTATGATGCCATGGATTGGCGGCGACAAGGCTCTTGTGGATAAGAGCCGGAATTAGTCTTTTGAGCTTTAAGAATAGAAAAAGGGCCTTGCGGGCCCTTTTTTTTGTCGACTTCACCGCAATTTAACGATTTTCCGTGCTAAGTTATATAATTGTTGGTTGGAACGTACGTTTTAGGCATCGGCATTGCCGGTTTTGGACTCGTCTAAACCGGTTTCGAATAAGGATAAGTAGGTGATCAATCCGGTCACAGAGAGGAAAAAGACAAGCACTTCTGCCAGTATTTTGGCGGATCTGTCTACCTGTACGCGTGTCTGCAGCCGTCTTGGCTTGCTTCATACAGACCTGGGTCTGCGACTTAATAGCCCCTGAACGTCGATTAGTCCGAGCGACTGACGTTTTAGGGGATCAAGCGCACCGCTGTTGTCGCTCGAACGAGCCTTCGTACTAATACCCAGTCGTGAGATAGATCATGAATACCAACCGAATTATTATTTTTGACACTACTTTACGCGATGGCGAGCAGTCGCCTGGCGCGTCTATGAACGGTGAAGAAAAAGTCCGCATCGCTAAAATTTTAGAAGCGATGCGTGTCGACGTTATTGAAGCTGGCTTTGCCATCGCGTCCCAAGGTGATTTTGATGCCATCAAAGCAGTCTCTGAGGTTGTAAAGGACACCACGATTGCCAGCTTGGCCCGAGCGGATAAGGGCGATATTCAGCGTGCCGCTGATGCGATTAAGCCTGCCAATAGCGGGCGTATTCACACTTTCATCTCAACCTCACCGCTTCATATGAAGTACAAATTGAGAATGGAGCCCGCGACGGTTCAGCAGGCTGTCATCGATAGCGTTACGTTTGCCCGGCAGTTTACCGACGATGTTGAATGGTCAGCTGAAGATGGCTCTCGCACCGAGCATGACTTTCTGTGTCGCTGCGTCGAATCTGCAATCGATGCCGGAGCCAGAACAATTAATATTCCAGATACAGTTGGATACACGGTTCCAGACGAATACCACGCGCTGATTACCATGCTGTTTAATAGAGTTCCGAATATCGATAAGGCTGTGATCTCCGTGCATTGCCACAACGATTTGGGACTAGGGGTGGCCAATTCCTTGGCTGCAGTTCAAGCTGGCGCCCGCCAGATCGAATGTACTATCAACGGTTTGGGCGAGCGAGCGGGCAATGCCGCTTTAGAAGAAGTCGTTATGGCTCTGAAGACGCGAAAAGACTACATGCCGTTTCATACCGACATTGAAACGGAGCTGATTACTAAAGCGTCTCATATGGTCTCGACCATCACTGGCATTTCCGTTCAAGCGAACAAAGCAATTGTTGGGGCTAACGCGTTTGCGCATGAGTCCGGCATCCATCAGGACGGGGTTCTTAAACACGCCGAAACCTATGAGATTATGACGCCGGAATCGGTTGGCCTAAAAAAATCGAACCTGGTAATGGGAAAGCATTCTGGTCGTCATGCCTTCAGAGAGAAACTGAAGGAGTTGGGTTTCACGCTGGGCGACAACGCCATGAACGATGCCTTTAAGCGGTTCAAGAATTTGGCCGATAAAAAGAAAGACGTCTACGACGAGGATATTGTTGCCATTGTTGATGAGGAAGCTCGTGACAATAATATCATTAAATTTGTCTCCTTGCAGGTGGTGTGTGGCTCTAAGGTCGAGCATCAGACGGCTGAGCTGGAGTTAGAAGTGGACGGCGAATTGCTTTCAAAGACCGCCGAGGGTGACGGCCCTGTCGACGCCACATTCAACGCTATTATGGCTTTGACGACTGATACCCAGCACCTGCAGTTGTACCAAGTGCATGCAGTGACTGAAGGGACGGACGCGCAAGCCGAAGTCACTGTCCGCCTCGAAGAGGATGGAAAGACAGTCATGGGTCAGGGTTCAGATACGGATACGCTGGTTGCGTCTGCTCGGGCTTATGTAAATGCGCTTAACAAACTGATGGTTAAGCGCGAGAAAACGGCTCCTGAAGCGACGGTGGTTTAACCATGCAGTTTATTGATGAGGGACTGAAGTAAAGAGGTACCGGAAGCGTTTGGTGGTGGTGTCAGAATTTAACAGCCGGCGGGACGCTTCGAACGTTTATAACAAGGGCGTTGAGGCTATGGGCCTCGGCGATAAGGGATAGAGAGACAGAATTTATGTTCGCGAGTTTGTTCGGATGGCTATCTGCCGATATGGCAATCGATCTTGGGACCGCAAATACGTTGGTCTATGTCAAAGGGCGGGGCATTGTCCTGAACGAACCTTCTGTGGTCGCTCTTCAAGAAGTGAAGGGCCGCAAAATTGTCCTCGCAGTGGGTAATGAAGCGAAGCAAATGCTTGGCCGGACTCCGGGGACAATTCAAGCTATTCGCCCTTTGCGCGATGGGGTTATCGCCGACTTTGAAGTCGCTGAAGAAATGATCAAGCACTTCATCCGTAAGGTTCATAATCGCAAGGGCTGGGCAAGCCCCATGGTCGTGATCTGTGTGCCATCGGGGTCAACCGCGGTTGAAAGACGCGCCATTCAGGAATCGGCAGAAGCGGCAGGGGCTCGCAAGGTGTTTTTGATCGAAGAACCGATGGCCGCCGCAATTGGGGCCGGTCTTCCAGTCACGGAGCCCACAGGGTCCATGATTGTTGACATTGGTGGCGGAACGACTGAGGTCGCTGTGCTGTCTCTCGGCGGCATTGTCTACGCGCGGTCTGTGCGCGTTGGTGGCGATATGATGGATGAAGCTATCATCAACTATATTCGCAGACACCATAACCTTTTGGTCGGTGAAAGCTCTGCCGAGCGTATCAAAAAAGAAATCGGCTGTGCTTGCCCACCGGAAACCGGTGATGGAGAAACGATTGAAATTAAGGGCCGCGATTTGATGCATGGCGTGCCGAAGCAAATTGTCATTAGTCAGCGCCAGATTGCGGAAGCCTTGGCCGAGCCTGTGACCGCTATTATTGACGCCGTCAAAGTTGCCCTTGAACACACAGCGCCAGAGCTGGCCGCTGATATTGTCGATAAGGGCATTGTTTTGACCGGTGGCGGCGCGTTGCTGAGTAACCTTGATTTTGTTTTACGTCATGCAACCGGCCTACCAGTTTCAATTGCGGATGAGCCTCTGAACTGTGTTGCCTTGGGCACCGGTGTGGCGCTGGAACAAATGAAATTTATGCGTGGTGTGTTAACCTCTATGTACTGAGGCGGTGCTGAGGGGCACGATTTTGGGTGGTCGATGTCTTCTGATGTTGACGAGATGGGAGAACGAGAGTGAAGCAACCGACCGGCCAGATCTCCCGGCTAGGAACGTTTAAGTATCTAGCGCAGCGGTTCGCCTTTCTCAGTCTGATTGGTTTGACCTTCGCCCTTATGCTGATTGGCAAAGCGGATACGGTCATTGTTGAGCGGGTAAGCATGGCCGTTTCAGATGCTGTCACCCCTATTCTGCGCGTTATGGCTGAGCCAGCGGCGAGTATTTCAAAATTCGTCACTAATGTTCAGGAATTGGGCGCGATCCGAGAGCAAAACACAGACCTTCGAGAGATCAATGCCCGCTTGCTTGAATGGCAAGCCGTCGCACAGAAACTCGAAAATGAAAACCGGCAGTTGCGCGCTCTGCTTGGAACTGTCAACGAGCCTGAAGCACGTGCTGTGTCTGCGCGCGTTGTCGCGGACTATGGCGGCGCTTTTGCGCAAAGCGTTCTCATTACAGCTGGTGGACGGGATGGCGTGGCCAAGGGCCAGGCTGTTGTTACTGGGGAAGGCCTGACAGGTCGTGTGGCTCAAGCGGGTTATAGATCTGCCCGTGTTCTGCTCATTACCGATATCAATTCCCGCATTCCCGTACGTGTGGGTGAGGCGGGTGACCGGGCGATTCTCACTGGTAATAATTCCCCTCGCCCAAGATTGATTTTTCTGGGCGTCAAATCCGCCATCTCCCCTGGCGACCGGGTGGTCACTTCTGGAGATGCCGGCGCGTTCCCGCCGGGCCTTCCGGTCGGTCGTGTTGTCGTTGCAGATGAATCGTCGGCGCTCATCGAACCCTTCGTCTCCCGTGATCGACTGCAGTATGTTGAAGTTCTAGATTTCGGTTTAACCGGTTTTCTCGCGGATACCGACGGACCGCAATGACCGAGATTACGCAGCGCCGAACTACGTGGAAAAAACTTGATGCGCGTGTCCGCACCATTTTACCATTTAGCCTAACGGTCACCGTGCTTCTCTTCGGCATGACTCCGACATACGTTCCAGGGTTGGCACAAATCACACCTATGTACACTTTGGTGGCAGTCTACTTCTGGGCGATCTATAGGCCCGACCTGTTGGGTTATGGTCTCGGTTTCGCGATTGGCGTTTTAGAAGATTTATTGACTGGTGCGCCGCTCGGAGTTGGTACCTTGGTGCTTTTGTTAATTCAATGGGTCGTCTTTAATCAGCACAAGTTTTTCCATGCCAAACCCTTTGTCATTACTTGGTTTGCGTTTGGGCTCGTGGCTTTTGGCGCGGTGCTTCTGAAGTGGGTTGGCGTCGGATTGGTTTCATCAAGCGGACCCACTCCGTTTGGAGATGTGTTCGCCTCGTATCTCATTACGGTTGCCGTCTATCCGATCATCGCATGGCTTTTTTCTAAAGTGCGGTCGGGGCTGCTGGATGAGCCATGATTATAAACCGCGATAACGACCGTATTCACTTATTTCACCGGCGTGCCGCCTTGCTTGGCGGGGGGCAGGCCCTTTTGGTCTCAGCTCTGGTTGGGCGCATGTACTATCTCCAAGTCACCGAGGCTGACCGGTACCGGATGCTCGCTGAGGAGAACCGAATCAATCTACGCCTTCTCCCTCCAACGCGCGGCCGAGTCTTGGATCGTTTTGGTGAGGCGCTTGCCGTTAACCGGCAAAAATTTCGTGTCCTCATCGTGTCTGAAAAAACTCGAGATGTTGCCTCGACACTCGATGCCTTGGCCGCAGTTATTGATCTGTCAGAATATGATCGGGGCCGTGTGCAGAAAGAAGTACGTCGGCACAGAAGTTTCGTTCCGGTCACGGTTCGTGAGAATCTGAACTGGGAAGAGATGGCGAGTATCCAAGTGAATGCGCCAGACCTTCCAGGTGTGATAGTTGATGAAGGCTTAACCCGCCATTATCCGCAGGCCCAAACGGCGGCGCATGTTTTGGGTTATGTCTCCAGCGTTGACGAAGACGACTTGACGGGAGACCCACTTTTGCAGCTTCCCGGGTTTCGCATCGGCAAAGCAGGGGTGGAGCAGAAATTTGACCTGGCTCTTCGCGGCGCAGGCGGCACCAGTCAGGTTGAAGTCAACGCCCTCGGGCGTGTAATCCGTGAGCTTGAGCGCAAAGAGGGTCAGGCGGGTGCTGACCTTATGCTCACACTGGATGAACGCCTGCAACGCTTTGCATCCGAACGCTTGGGAGCGGAAAGTGCGGCCAGTGTCGTTATGGATATCCATACCGGCGAAGTGTTGGTGATGACTTCGACACCCAGTTACGACCCTAATGCCTTCAATCGCGGCCTCACCCAGCGTGAGTGGAATGCCTTGTCCGGAGACCCGCGTGCACCGATGACCAATAAAGCAATTTCTGGCCAGTATTCACCCGGTTCCACATTTAAAATGATCGTTGCTATGACCGCACTTGAACAAGGTGCGATCTCGCCTGACCAAACAGTCTACTGCAAGGGGCACACAGACTTAGGGTCACGCAGGTTCCACTGCTGGGAAAAGCGGGGCCATGGCCCCATGAATATGGTCCAGGCCATTGCCCAGTCCTGTGATGTCTATTTCTATGATGTTGCAAAGCGTGTAGGTGTAGACCGTATTGCAGATATGGCGCGCCGTTTTGGTCTTGGTGAAACGACTGCGGTCGGTTTGGCAGGCGAGCGTGGCGGCCTTATACCAACAGAGGCCTGGAAACGGGAAACGGTAGGAGAATCCTGGCAGCAGGGGGACACCTATAATGTCGGTATTGGCCAAGGGTATGTGTTAACCACGCCGTTGCAACTGGCCGTTATGGCGGCCCGTCTGTCTACCGGTCTCGCTGTTGAGCCGGTTCTTACACGCCAAGTGATGATCGATGGCACGGTTATTCAACGGCCACCGCAGGTGTTTGAAGCGGTTACTATTGATCCAGCACACATTGCAATCGTGCGACGCGGTATGTTTGAAGTCTTGAATGGTGCGCGCGGCACGGCCCGTGCATCAAAGCTCAAATCCAAAGACGTCCAGATGAGCGGTAAGACAGGAACGACACAGGTTAAGCGCATCACGATGGCTCAACGCGAGGCGGGACTACCCGACAGCGATCAAGTGCCCTGGAAAGAGCGTAATCACGCCCTGTTTGTCGCATACGCGCCGGAAGACAACCCACGTTATGCGCTGTCCGTTATTGTGGAACATGGCGGCGGTAGCTCTGCAGTCGCCGCGCCAATCGCACGTGATATCATGACCGAGGTTCTTCGCTTAGATCCCTCCCGTAAGCCGCGGTTAAATGAAGACCGAGTTGCGGAAACGCAACCGGGGGTGCCCGCATGACTGATGTGGGATTCCTTGCCGACCGCCTAAAACGAGGCGACATAACCCTTTCTGAAAAATTGAGGCAGGTGAGTTGGTCGCTCGTATTTTGGCTCTGCGCCATCGCAACTATTGGTTTCTTCATGTTGTACTCGGCAGCAAACGCGAGTTTGGATCCCTGGACAACGCGTCAGGCGATGCGCTTTGGCTTGGGTTTGTTCATGCTCCTGACTATTGCCATGATCGATATTCGTTTGGTGATGCGATACGCCTACCCGTTTTATGCGTTTGTTTTTGCACTTCTAATTTTTGTTGAGGTGCGCGGCGTCGTTGGCGGTGGAGCGCAGCGCTGGATCGACCTCGGGATTGTTAACCTGCAACCTTCAGAACTGATGAAGGTTGCGGTGGTACTCGCGCTTGCGCGCTATTTTCATAGACTAAGCTTGGAAGACACTGGCCGCCCTACTTTCTTGATCGTGCCGCTTTTGATCGTGATTGTGCCGGTTATGCTGATCCTGCGTCAGCCCGATCTTGGCACGTCGCTTATGGTCGTGCTGGGTGCGGGGGCTCTATTTTTTATGGCTGGTGTCCGGCTGTGGAAATTTATAGCACTCATTTTGGCGGCGCTTGCTGCCATTCCAATTACTTGGCCGATGCTTGCTGGATACCAACAGAACCGTATTCTTACCTTTTTGAATCCGGAACGAGATCCGTTGGGTGCCGGCTATCACATTTTGCAATCCAAAATCGCGCTTGGCTCTGGCGGATTATTCGGCAAAGGGTTTATGCAAGGTACGCAAAGCCATCTTCACTTTCTTCCAGAGCGGCAAACCGATTTCATTTTTACAATGCTGGCTGAGGAATTCGGAATGGTTGGCGGACTCATTC
>Ga0302118_10001049_pt1 | contig 13529 bp, 9 predicted proteins | sample AG5_331_MG_FD_203126 | JGI IMG/M metagenome (GOLD analysis project Ga0302118, IMG submission 203126) | Marine microbial communities from Western Arctic Ocean, Canada - AG5_33.1 | ecosystem: Environmental > Aquatic > Marine > Oceanic | place: Canada: Western Arctic Ocean | collected 2017-10-01 | reverse complement strand
CATACTGATTTACTGTCGGTCCCCAGGAAACGTTCTTGTAAATCGATTTGGGGAAGGGGTTGGGTTTCTGGAAAACCATTCCTATGTGCTGACGAACTTCTACGGGGTCCACGCTTTTCGCATACAAGTCCTGCCCGTCGAAACTGACTCTACCTTTTAGGCTCACTTCTGAAATAAATTCGTTCATGCGATTTAGTGAGCGTAGTAGCGTACTTTTTCCGCAGCCAGACGGTCCTATAATCGAGGTGATCTTATTCCTTGCGATGTCGAATGAAACGTTCTTTACGGCTGGATTATCAGAGTAGCATATAGTTACATCATCGATTCCTAGTATTCGCTCGTCTTCAGAAATAGCGACCACCTCAGCAGTGTCGTTCTTGCGCATCTGTTGCGAATTCACTGTAGTTTCTTCTCCATTTTGTGGCGGACAAAAATGGCGACAGAGTTCATCGCCAACAGAACCGTAAGTAGCACGATAATCGCCGCTGCTGCCAATTGATGAAACTCTTCCTGTGGTCTAGATACCCAGTTAAATATCTGAATGGGTAGCGCAGTAAAGGAGTCCATGGGGCCTTCCGGTACAAATGCGACATAGGTTAATGCACCTATCATCAGTAGTGGTGCGGTTTCGCCTATCGCGCGCGATAGCGCGAGAATTACTCCGGTCAATATCCCAGGAAAAGAGGCGGGCAGTACATGAGACCATACGGTCTGCCATCGAGTGGCGCCTAGAGCAAAGGCGGCAGATCGTATAGAGATAGGCACAGTCTTGATCGCCTCTATGCTGGCGATAATAATGACGGGCAGGATCAGCAGGCTCATGGTTAAGGCGCCGGATATCAAGCTGCGTTCCAAGCTCAGGCCGCGCACGAAAATGGTTAGGCCTATGATTCCATAGACGATTGAAGGTACGCCGGCTAGATTTGATATATTCAATTCAATGATGCGAGACAGTAAGTTTTTCTTACTAAATTCTTCTATGTAGATAGCTGTGGCTACTCCTACTGGTATAGCGAAGACTGCCACTAAGCTAATAAGCCAGATAGTGCCGGCCAAAGCGGACTTAATTCCAGCGCGTTCTGGAAAGCGAGAGGGGAAATTATTGAGAAAGTCCCAGTCTAACCAGGATAAACCGTCGGAGAATATTTGGTAGAGGAGTATTAGCAGCAATGCCGTTCCCATCCAAGTAACACAGGCGCAGAATCGAGCAAATATCTTTGCCTTGAAATGACGCTTGTTCAAACTCTCCCGCTGCTTTGGTTTGGAGAGCTCTATTGAAAGAGGCATTATTGATAGACCTCGCGATATCGCTCGAGGATCCACTGGGAAATAATGTTCAATGTCAGAGTAATAACGAATAGCAAGCCTGCCACGGCGAACATAGTTTGATAGGCGACGCCTCCGGCTGGTGTATCTCCCATGCTTACCTGCACGATGTAAGCGGTCATGGTCTGAATGCTTTCCAAAAAAGTGAAAGAAAGATTTGGGGTGGCTCCAGCCGCGAGGGTTACGGCCATGGTCTCGCCTATGGCTCTCGATATAGCCAGAATGAATGATGCCATCACACCGGATAGTCCGGCAGGTACAACGACTTGGCTGGTTACCTCATAAGAAGTAGCCCCAAGCGCATAGGCGCCCTGACGCAAGGAATCAGGGACCGCCTTCAGGGCGTTGTCGCTCAGTGTGGCTATCATGGGCAGAACCATGACCCCAACCACCACAGCGCCGCTAAGCGCATTGAACACCTGAAGGTCGGGAAATACGACCTTGAGTGCTGGGGTAATAAAAGTGAGCGCGAAGTAGCCGTAAACGACAGTAGGTATGCCGGCTAATAATTCTAATAGTGGCTTGATGACCGCTCTCTTTCCTGCAGAGGCGTATTCGCTCAAATAGATGGCACTTGCTAAGCCTATTGGAATAGAAATTAGGGCGGCTCCAAACGTAACGATTAGCGTGCCCCACAGCAGTGGCAGGACGCCAAAGGAGCTAGGTTTGAACATCGGAACCCAGCTAGTGCCGAAGAAAAATTCGCTGGGTGCAATCTCTTGGAAGAAGCCGAAACTTTCCTTAGCGAGGACGAATACGATGGTGGCCGTAGTAATAATCGATATTAAAGTGCAAAAGCCCAGGCCGCTGTGTATAAGAGGTTCTAGCCAGCGTACTCGGCCTTTGCTAATGCTTTTGAGATGTACAGCAGGAGTTGTCATCTAGAGAAAGTCACTTGTTGTTTTGAGCTCCAATGAACGCTAGGGCTTAAGTAAATCGCGGCTACTTAATAGGTCGTTGTCGCTATAGGCAGTTCCAGTATCGCTCTGTGCGATCCTTGATTTGGCTCTCTCGTAAGCCATGTCCGGCAGGGCGATATAGCCAACTTCCGAAGCGAGTAATCCTGCATTGTCTATATAGAAGTCAACGAACGCTCTGACCTCGGGCCGCAGTAGTGCCGACTCACGAACATAGATAAATACAGGACGGGATAGTGGTGCATATTCACCGTTGTTGATCGTCATTTCGCTAGGCGCAACTGGACCATTCCCACCATCGATAGGAACTATCTTCAATTTGTCTTTGTTTGCAGCGTAGTAGGCAAAGCCAAAATATCCCAAGGCATATTCATCGCCGCTGATACCCCTGACAAGTGCATTATCATCTTCGTTCGCTGTGTAGTCCGGTCGTGAAGCACCAGATGCACCATTGATGGTCTCTGTGAAGTAGTCGAAGGTTCCGGAATCTGTGCCCGGTCCATAGAGTCTAATTGGTTCTTCAGGCCAGTCTGCGCGAATATCACTCCAGTTTTTGACGCTGCTTCCTGGTTGCCAGATTTTACGCAGTTCGGCAACGCTGAAGTGGTCTACCCAAGTGTTGCCTGGGTTTACTACCACTGACAATCCATCAAAGGCCACGGGCAGTTCTAGGAATTTCTGATCGCTGGATTGAGCGATCTCAAGTTCGCTCTCCTTGATTGGCCTAGATGCATCATTAATATCGATTTCTCCGGCTAGGAATTTTTTGAATCCGCCACCAGTTCCGGAAACGCCCACAGTTACCCTGACTCTCGGCTGCACTGCACTAAATTCTTCGGCGACCGCTTCGCTAATGGGAAACACCGTGCTTGAGCCGTCAACGGAAACTGTGCCACGCAATCGCTCTGCTGCAAATGCTGTTGTGGTCATCAATGTGAGAGCTAATGTCAGTAAAGTTCCTGTTTTAAAAAACCTGTTTGTATTGGATGTTCTCATAGCTTTTTCGTCGCTCATCATTCTGCTTTTTGAATGGTTCATATTGTAGATTCCTTGCATTAAGAAAGGATAAAGGTTTGGTTAAGGTCTGTTCTAGCCAGCTTGCAGTTATTGCTAGACAATTTGTTAACAATACTCGTTCAATTTTCCAGAAGGTTAAGAATTCAGATTAGAACGACACATCCCACTGGAATCGTAAGCGGTTCTCAGATTCATCAATCCCCAGAAAATTGTCATCCATTTTCAGGCGCGAATAGTCTAAGGTCAGCTTGTTGTTGTGACCGCTAAAAAACCAGTTGGCTCCGATAGTGAACTCATTTCGCGCATTCTCGAACATTATATTTGATCCGTTTGGCTCGTCCACGTAAGCAACTCTTGCAGCTAATTCGAGTGGTGCAGGGAATGACGGGAAGGTGTTATGAAAGAAGTAGCCAGCCTGAACATATCCGCCAGTGAGCTCGCTTCTCTCGCCAGTTAGAGTATCCCGAATTCTTTTACGGTGTAGCTCTTGCTGCGCGGAAAAACCTCGATACTTGAAAGCAAATTCCTGCACAACCTGGCGAATTTCATACTGGTCTGCAGTTGCATCTGCAGGCTTTTCAAAACCATCGAGATTTCCACAGCCGGAGGATGACCAGCGTGTACAGCTTCCTTGATGCGTCGCACCTGCTATTGCCAAGCTTCCTGTTGGAAGATCAGTGAACTCAACGTCTGTCTGCCGAAACCCCAGGTCCCGGCCGAGAAAATTCCACTGTAGCCGCCCCATGTACATCATATTGTCGTCAGTATTGTTTACACCCCGACCTTCGCCATTAAATACGCCCGCAAAATAGCGCATATCAGCTGGCGAATCTTCGAACAGGTGCCCTCTAAGCTGCACTCCAACCTGACGGTCAATAGTAAAAACTCGGTTCACTATTGATCGTTCCACGAATTGCTGTCGACCAGAAGAGTCAACGCGCTCTCGGTTTAGATCCACTTTCCATTGGCCAACTCGAATACCACCCCAGTCCCATTTTGCGATATCAACACGCCAGTCAATGACTCTCGAGCTGGCGGATGAGCTGCTGTCATCCACATCTCTGGATGGCTGGAGATCAACTTCAAAATAGTACTGCAACCAGGGCTGAAATCCATTTCCCCCGATCTTCATTCGTAACCGACGGGCCTCAAAATTTGACTGATCTTCTGCATTGAAAGATGAAATTTGACGTGGATCCGACCGGACCGGTGTTGTGTAGCGCGTTTGAGCTCGCCATTGCAGATCGGTTCTCCAGTTCCCATCTCGCGTTGCGAACCGAAAACCACTACCTACACGTTCAGCCGTAACCGGAAACTGGGAGTCAATCTGCCTGGCAACTTCAGATGCAACAACCTCTTCAGTTACTTCAGCCAACCGCTCAACAGTAACCGGCGACTGCAAAATATCTTCACTGGTAAGTGACTCGCTTTTAAGAAGCTCATTATGTTGAGCCTGGGTAATAGCACCATTCTGCAACAAGATGTCCAATAACTCTTGATCTGCAGCATAGGCGCCAGATACCGCTTTCAACAGCATCACTGCAAGGAATAAATTCCTGGTTTTGAAGGGTGGCACAGTTAGTTTCATGAGTTCTCTCTAGGCTCTCGCACAATTTCAATCGCAGACCTCATTTGATTAAGATTTTCCATATCTTTCTCGATAATTTTTTCAAATTGAAGACGTAAGAATAGAGTTCTTATATAAAGCCAAGATAAAGAGAAAATTAATTTCAATTAAGTTGCAGTAAAGGAATGAAGAGTAGATCGGATTAAAAAGAGAGGGCGTCTAGAGGTGTCCAGTTTGTTTAATCGAGCGGCTTAACTAGCTTGTACGATTATTATTTCTGGCTATCTGGGTAAGCTTAGAGAGGCAGGGTCACACAAAAAGTGGACCCCAAGCCTGGCTGGCTCTCTACGGAGACGGAGCCGCCATGTTGTTCCGCAATATTTTTCACAATAGATAGCCCGAGGCCGGTCCCTCCCAGTTCGCGAGACCTAGCCTTGTCAACTCGATAGAATCTTTCGAATATACGCTGCTGAAGTTGGGGGCTTATACCGATGCCAGAGTCTTTGACGGTAAGCACTACATCTCTGTTTTCCGACCGTATGGAAATAAGGATGGTACCGGCCATATCAGTATACTTTATAGCATTATCTAAAAGGTTGTCTACGAGTTGGCTGATAGCCTGATAGTCTCCTTTGATGTTCATCGCTATCGCAGGCAGTTCAAGCTTTAAGTCCAGCTGCTTCTCTTTAGTGATCTCTTCGCTTGCTGCAACCGAGCGCTTTGCCACCTCGACTAGGTCGAAGCTATCAAAGTTCTTCTCCTGATGATCCGATTCCATGCGAGAAATGGTCATGAGGTCAGTTACGAGAGAAGATAGACGCAGGCTCTGGGCATAAACTTTCTTGATAAAGTCGTGCTTCGTCTCTTCCGGCATTTTGGAGTCGTCTAGGATGGTTTCAGTTAAGCCGCGAATTGCGGTGATCGGGGTTTTTAATTCATGTGATGCATTAGCGACGAAATCACGTTTGATTCGCTCTAGATGATCTAACTCGGAGATGTCGTGCAGTACAATGACAGCACCGATTAGTTCCTCCCCCTCGTTATGCAGCGCGGCTGCATAGATATTTACTACCTGATCATCTCCTTCTGTGGGGCGTCTCATTTGCGCCTTGACGATATCTGATTTATTCAACGTCTGCTCCAGAGCCGCGATGATTTCCGTCACTCGGACTTGTTCCCAGATCGGTTGATCGAGGCAGTCATCTATCGACAATTCCAGCAAGTCCGCTGCCACCTGATTTATGTGCACGATCTTCTGGTGTTGATCGACATCGATCACGCCCTCCACCATGCCTGCGAAGATGCTGCTTAGGCGGTTTCGTTCGAGAATGATCTCATCCATGCGTTCTGCTGAGGTTTTGGCCATTCGATTAAATGCGGCAGCCAATGTGCCCACCTCGTCTTTCTGGCTTAGGTCTATTCTGCGATCATAATCACCCTGCGATATGGCTTCAGCAGCCTCGGTCATGCGCTGCAGTGGATCGGTGAAGCGCCTCACGAAATACAGTCCGAGCAGAAGGGCTGCGATAGCCACGATGCCGGCGCTGAGTAAAATAATCGATCTTAGCTGAGCGAGCCGGCTGTCCACAGTGGTAAGGGGTACAGATACACGGACAAAGCCTGTTAGTTGTTGATCCTCGCTTACGGCCACAGCCCTGTACATCATCATCTGTTGCAGAGTCTGACTATAACGAGATGCTACGCCTGTGCCGTTGGCCATAGCGTCAATAATCTCTGGCCTTTGCAAGTGATTGTCCATGGCTTGTGGCTGTTCTTGAGAGTCTGCGATCACATGCCCATCAGCGGCAATTACCGTGAGCCTGCTTGCGGTGCTGTTGCCTAATTTAGTAAGGGCGGACTGAAAGGAACTATTACTATTAGCAGTAGACGCAGTTAACAATGAGTCTCTAGCGATTTCAGTGAGGAGAGCAGAGCGAACCGAGAGAGAATCCTGAATCTCTTTCAATGTATTTTCTTCTAGCTGTCGGCTCAAAAGAATGCCTACAACCAGAACCGAAATGACGATGATTGCGGCATAACCGCTATAGAGCCGCCATAGCAGCCGAGAGTGAAACATGTTTTTGGTTTTAGTCCTAAAATGATGTTAGCTGATGAAAACCTGAAATTAGGAACTCTAGTTTAAATCTTTGAAGCGATATCCTACACCCCTTATAGTCCCTATATACAATTGACTAGGGTCGATCTTCTTACGAATAGCGCGGATATGTACATCAATATTTCTATCGACAACCACGACGTCATTGCCAAAGGTCTGATCCAGCAGTTGCTCTCTAGTAAAAACGCGACCCGGATTGCTCGCCAAATAGTGGAGCAAGCGAAATTCCGTTGCGGTGAATTTTACTTCGCTTCCAGCAAGAGATACCTTATGTTTGCCGATATTGATTACTAGTTGATCAACTTCAATAATTTGTTCAGCGGAAGGCTTGGCTGCTGGGCCACAGCGTCTTAACACAGCCTTCACTCTAGCGATTAGCTCTTTGGGGCTAAATGGCTTGGTAACGTAGTCATCGGCACCAATACCCAGGCCGAGCACGATATCGCTTTCCTCTCCTTTTGCAGTTAGCATAACTACAGGAATTGTTCTTGTTCGTTCTTTATTTTTAAGGTGCCGACAAATATCCAAGCCATCCATGCTAGGAAGCATAAGGTCTAGAAGTACGAGATCAGGGAGTTTAGCCTGAATCAGGTTAAGACCCTCTGCTCCATCCAGAGCAGCGGTTACCTGAAAGCCTTCTCGCTTTAGGCTATAGCTCAGCACGTCCAATATGTCAGGCTCATCTTCTACAATGACTATGTGAATTTCTGCCATAGATATGCTTCGGTACCACTTCAAAAAATGAGAGCCTACCACGCCCACATAAAAGAGTGGGTAAAGAGGCCTTAAATAATCGATCAATGAATTTCTAGCAGTTATTAAAACCGAATACTGAACCAATTCTGAAACAGGTGCTGCCAAGTTAAATCCCAATCTGTCAGAATTAGGATCTCGAATCAATCAATTACCTACAAACGTCACCGACTCCCGCCTCAAATAATTCAATATGCGGTGCGTTGTAATCCAGTTTGCCGTCACTAGACTTTGGAGATGCCCATGTTGTCCAGCTAAATTCATCATTGCCCCATTTCGAGTCAACGCACTATTTTAACGCACTAATGTAGAGCGGTTTCGACGAAGAATGCCTCTGCAAGGCTCGAAATGTCACAGATTCCTAGGCTCCTCAGAATTGGCACAGCCCTTGCAGATTGTCATGTAGCAGGTGGAAATGATCACCCCCTCAACACTATCAACACTATCAACAAAGGGATAATACAGACATGAACTCACGAATTCTCTCTCTCGCTGCGGCGGGAGTTTTGCTTTCAACTGGAACTGTGCAAGCAGATGAATGGTCGGCTAACTTCGGCGCCTCTAACAACTACATCTGGCGTGGTCTTACTCAGACGGTAAACGAAGCCGCTATCTCCGGTGGAATTGACTATGCGTCTGACAGCGGGTTCTACGCAGGTACTTGGGCCTCAAACGTGAGCTATGCAGCTGACGATGTTTATTCCTATGAGCACGATCTATATGCGGGCTTCGCCGGTGAAGCGGGTGGAATCAGCTACGATTTTGGCTACCTTTACTACAATTATGACGCTGAAGCCGAGTTCGACTTCGGCGAACTCTATGGCTCAATCGGTATAGGTGCATTTACTTTTGGACTGAACGTGCTAGCCAATACTGAAGCTGATGAAGGTCCAGGCCAGGATTTTGGTTTCGGCGAAGCGACTTATCTGTATGCTGACTACGGTACAACTATCGGTAACGGCGTCGACCTAGGCTTCCATATTGGTCATCATCAAGGCGATTTTTCTGAGGCCTTCAATGGCGTCCCAGGCGACTACACGGACTACAATGTATCTATTGGTAAAGATGGCTTCAGCTTCATGATCACTTCCACTGACCTGGATGATGCCGGCCCTGATGCTCTAGACAACGACGACATTAAATTCGTAATTGGCTACAGCTTGGACATCGAGCTATAGCACATATAATAACTCGCACCCATAGGCGAAAAAATTCTAGAAAAACTGGAAGCAGCGGAAAGACTGAAGCAGTCTCTCCGCTCTTTTTTTGCGCCAAGGTTAGTAGCAGTATTCTCTTGAAAAAAACATACAGCAAAAAAAAGCTGGCGCTCAAAGAGAACGCCAGCCTAATAAAGGGGTTAATACTACGGTTACTTTTTACATCAAGTCAAAACGATCGAGCATCATGACCTTAGTCCATGCACTTACAAAATCCTGCACGAACTGTTCCTTTGAGTCTTCAGAGGCATAAAATTCCGCTATTGCACGGAGCTCCGAATTGGACCCGAAGATAAGATCGGCAGGTGTCGCCGTCCATTTCAATTCATTCGTTGCTCTATCATGTCCCTCAAAGATACCCTCTTCAGTAGCGGATCTGCTCCACACTACATTGAGGTCGATCAGATTGACGAAGAAGTCATTGCTCAATGTACCCGGCTGGTCGGTGAAAACACCGTGCTTCGATTGCCCGGTATTCGCATCGAGAGCTCGCATGCCGCCGACTAAAGCAGCCATCTCCGGCACAGTCAGATTGAGTAATGCCGCCTTCTCTATAAGCATTTCAGCCGGTGAGCGTGAGTTGCCTAAGGCGAAGTAGTTGCGGAAGCCATCAGCTGTCGGCTCAAGTATCGCGAATGAGTCAACTTCGGTATTTTCCTGCGTGGCATCGCCACGGCCAGCGTCAAATGTCACTTCCACATTATGACCACCCTGCTCTGCCGCCTGTTCGATCGCCGCATTGCCCGCAAGAACCATCAAGTCAGCAAGCGATACCTGCTTACGTGAGTTTTTCTCATTGAACTCGCTTTGAATTGCGCTTAGCACGTCAACAACTCGCGCAAGTTCCTGCGGATCATTCGCTGACCAGCTATTCTGCGGCGCTAATCGAACACGCGCTCCGTTAGCTCCACCGCGCATATCCGTATCGCGATAGGTAGATGCTGAAGCCCAGGCAGCTCGAACTAGCTCTGACGTGCTTAAACCAGAATCTAAAATATCGCGTTTCAGTCGATTCTCATCACGGTTGTTAACAAGGCTATGTTCGACCGCAGGAATCGGATCCTGCCAGACGAATTCTTGATTCGGTGTCAGGTCGCCCAAATAGCGAGAGTTTGGTCCCATGTCTCGGTGTGTAAGCTTGAACCAGGCTCGCGCGAACGCATCCTCGAACTGCTCAGGATTTTCTAACCAACGCGTAGTAATTACGCGATACGCCGGATCAACTTTGAGGGCCAAGTCACTTGTGAACATCATCGGAGCATGGCGCTTCGATGAGTCGTGCGCATCTGGAACTAGGCTTGAGGCTGCCCCATCAGCTGGCTCCCATTGAGTCGCACCTGCGGGACTGAGGGTCTGCACCCATTCATATCCGTACAGGTTTTGTAAATAGTTATGAGTCCAAGCGGCCGGATCGATAGTCCAGGCTCCTTCCAGTCCACTGGTAATTGTATCGCCAGCATTGCCTGTTCCGTAGCTGTTCTTCCAGCCCAAACCCTGCTGTTCAATACTCGCGGCCTCGGGTTCAACATCTACATAATCCTCAGGAGGCGCAGCACCGTGTGCTTTGCCGAAGGTGTGTCCACCAGCGATAAGTGCAACTGTCTCTTCATCGTTCATCGCCATGCGACCAAACGTTTCGCGAATCGCATCGGCTGAAGCCTGCGGATCTGAATTTCCACCAGGGCCTTGAGGGTTTACGTAGATTAGACCCATCTGAACCGCGGCCAATGCGCCTTCGAGTTCTCCCCGATCATTGCGACGATCTGCTGCGAGCCATTCACCCTCAGGACCCCAGTTCACTTCCTCAGGCTCCCAAGCATCAACTCGTCCGCCAGCGAATCCCAGAGTTTCGAAGCCCATGGAATCCATAGCTACTGTGCCCGCAAGGATCATGAGATCAGCCCAAGAGATATTCCGGCCATACTTCTGCTTGATAGGGAGTAGCAGTAGTCGCGCCTTATCGAGATTGGCATTGTCAGGCCAGCTATTTAGCGGAGCGAAACGTTGCATGCCACCATCAGCACCGCCGCGACCATCGATAGATCGATAAGTCCCCGCGCTATGCCATGCCATGCGGATGAAGAACGGCCCATAGTGACCGAAGTCAGCCGGCCACCAGTCTTGCGACGTGGTCATCAGACGCTCTAGATCGACTGTTAACGCCTCAAGATCCAGACTTTCAAACGCTTCTGCGTAGTTGAATTCACCTCTCAAAGGGTCGGAAGCCAAGGAATTCTGCCGAAGCGGCTCGAGACTGAGTCGGTTAGGCCACCAGTAGTCATTGTCTGCCACTTGATCTTGGGCGCTGGCCAGATTCACTGGCCCTAACGTGCATAACCCAAGAAAGGCGATAGTTAGTATGGATGGGGTTTTCTTAAACATTGAAATGGCCTCTGTCTGTGCTCATTAAAATAAGTTGAGTAAAGTTTACCATCACTAAGTTACAGGCCTAGAATCAATCGACATAACGGTATATATCGATAGATATCATCGGTAATTACGATTAGAAATAGGGATTCTAAAGGGCGGCCTGAGTTAAAGAGCCTGTACGCAGGAACTATTTTTGGGCGCCAAGGGGCAAGAAGAAACGTACGGTGAACGAATCCACCGCACACTCAGGATAAGGAGGGTTAATTTCCGCTCTGATCAACGTACTTCCAGTCGGCGGCACCGAAAAACATTTCATCCCTGCTTTGCAAACCCCATGGGACAGAGCGGTTAGCATCAGGATTCATTTTATTCTGCTCTGAGTTGTCGAATGCGCCTGTCGCGGTAATAACCGTCCCTGCTGGCACGGACTTTGGCTCTCTATAGGTATACGCGAGCTGCCAGTTGTAATTATAGTTCGCAATATTGATTAACTCTTCGCTAGTGCCGTCGGGATACTCGGCATAGAAGCGCATGCGCTTTCCTCGAAAATGCATATGCGGCGTGAAGGCAAACAATTTTGCGTCTTTCTCGATAGTGAACGACTGGGTCATCTCATAATTCGGATCCAGCGGGGGAATATTTACCCAAGTTGGCGTGAAATGGCAGGCACACTGCCCAGACATTCTTTCCTCAGGCACAAAGCCCTTAGGATAGAACCAAAGACCAATGCGACTCGCATCGACTGATTCCTTTCCCGTGGTTGTATAGTGCATCTGCATCGCGATTCTAGTACCAGCCTTCAGCAGGCCACCGGTATTCGGCGGCTCCATACGTGGCCCCTGACCAGGGATATAAGGCGCTATATCGGGCCTGTCTGGCTCTCCACCCAAGAGTGAACCACCGCGAGTTTCACCCGGCGCTATCAAACTGTGCAGAGTGTGGTGCAACACGGTGTGATCGCCAGGGATATACTGACTCGCTCGCACCCAGCGGTCTTCCTCGAGGTCCAATTCGACCATGACATTGTAGTAATCAAGAACACCAGTCGCAGGAATGCTCTGCTCCGGAATCTCCACAATGTAATCTGGCTCACCGAAAGCCCACTCGGTTTCCGGCCACACTAACTCAGTCAACGGATCTGTACTTCCATCTTTAGGCGAACCCGCCTCAATCCAGTGAACGATCTTCTGCGCGTCTTCATCAGCCAGCACCATATCGTTAATGAAGTCGCCTATATGCGAATCTATCTGCCCCGGAGGCATACGCTTGGTCATTAATACCTCGCGTATCATCTGCGACCAGCCCATTACCATGGTGTGGCTGTCGAGTGCGAAAGGAGCTATACCCCCCTCTCGATGGCAGGCAGCGCAGTTCTGAGCAATGATAGGACCAATCTCTTTCTCGTAGGAAGGCACCTGCTGCAGATGAGCAGCCTTGATCGGATAACTTACTGGCATGCCAGTGCTCGCAATCTGAGTAGTCTGCAAGTCCCTGCCTGCAACAATGTCAGTCAATGCCGCCGTTAGTTGCGCTCCTAAAGGCCCACGAAAAAGAAGCGAAAAGGACTTCGGGTTATAAACTAGAACCTCACCGATCTTATCAATATCGAGCGCCTGGGATATCAGCCTCGCGTCATCCATCAACACTGGCACATCTATATTCAGTGCCGCCATCTGTGCCTTCACCGCATCGCGGTCCTTCAGCCCTAGCGGATTTATCATGAAGAACTCAATGCCTTGTGTGTCAAATCTGGAATTGAGCGCATCGAAGTCAGTAAGCACATTCTGTACAGCAGTATCGCCAGTAGCCTGCACTAGTAAGACAATTGCCTTATTGTCGTCATACCAGCTCATTTGATGAAAATAACCATTCTGATCCAGCAGGGAAAAATCCCCTATCCGATCAGCCGCTAGAACCAGCGTCGGTAATAATGAAAGGACTAGTAGCGACGTTTGTAGCAAAACTCTTAGATTCAACGTTTTTTCTCCAATAAATAAGGGTGGTTAATTCTCTTGTAGGCATTATTCACAATACTCGAGCAATGTACAAAAGGATTCAGTCTCCGAATTAGCTATATTTTTGACTTGAGCCCTATTATTCTCAGTCAATTCGTAGTCCACAAGCAAAAATAACAAGGGCCTGCTATGACCGAGCATACCGAAAGTAACACTGAAACAGCTAAAATTCCCCCCGTGCCAGCGCTGGAAAATCCCTATGCAAGCCCGAGCGCTCGAAAATATGCATTG
>Ga0302118_10001048_pt1 | contig 13533 bp, 8 predicted proteins | sample AG5_331_MG_FD_203126 | JGI IMG/M metagenome (GOLD analysis project Ga0302118, IMG submission 203126) | Marine microbial communities from Western Arctic Ocean, Canada - AG5_33.1 | ecosystem: Environmental > Aquatic > Marine > Oceanic | place: Canada: Western Arctic Ocean | collected 2017-10-01 | reverse complement strand
CTGATTGCACCTATTGCCATGGACGATGGACTGCGCTTCGCTATTCGCGAAGGCGGTCGCACCGTTGGTGCCGGTGTCGTTGCCAAGGTTATTGAATAGGGAAAGTTGGTAGGCGTGTAAGGGGGCGTCTGTTCATGCCCCTAAACAACGTTGGAAATTTTTTAAAAAGCCTTGATTTCCTTGGTGTGGGCGCGCTATAGACCGCCATCCGGTTGATGCATCCGTATCGACCGGACCTATTTTTTTGCGTTCAGGGCGACGGGCAGATCTAAATTAAGTCAAATTTATCAGGGCATTAGGCAAATATTGCGGTGGGTTCCACTTAGTTAAAGGGTGGGCACCGGTTACTCAGGGCGGCCACTTATTATAGGGGTGTAGCTCAATTGGCAGAGCACCGGTCTCCAAAACCGGGGGCTGTAGGTTCGAGTCCTACCACCCCTGCCACCTTGACGAGACCAGCCTAGGTCTAAGGTAGATTTTTGACATGAATTTAAGCTGACAGAGCCAAAAGCGCTTGTTTTGAGTGATTTCTTGTTTGTTATCGCTCGTTGGGGTTAGGTTTTTGAAGACAATGGCAAGAACTACACCAGGTCAGTTTGTTCGGCAGGTGAAGCAAGAAATGTCCAAGGTGACATGGCCGTCCCGTCGTGAAGCGGCGGTGTCCGTCGTGCTCGTTTTCATTTTCTGCACAATATTTGCTATATTCTTCTTGATTGTAGACAAGATTCTGAGCCTTGGCGTCTCTTGGTTATTTGGGTAAGGGGCGGTCACAATGTCAGCTAAATGGTACGTTTTGCATGTTTACTCCGGGTTTGAGAGCAAAGTTGCTCAATCGATCCGTGAGCAAGCAATCCAACAAGGTATGGCTGAAAAAATTGAAGAAGTTTTGGTGCCTATAGAAGAAGTTATTGAAATGCGGCGTGGCGCCAAAGTCAGCGCTGAGCGCAAGTTTTTCCCTGGCTATGTATTGATCAAGATGGATCTAACGGATGAGTCCTGGCACTTGGTTCAAGATCAACCAAAAGTGACAGGCTTCCTTGGCGGCCAAGGTCGGCCATCGCCTATTTCTGAAGCCGAGGCAGAGCAGATCATGCGCCAGGTTCAGGACGGCATCGACAGGCCAAAGCCGTCGGTTATCTTCGAGATAGGGGAGCAGGTCAGGGTCAGCGATGGACCGTTCGCCTCATTTAATGGTTTTGTAGAAGATGTCGATGAAGAAAAGGCACGACTGAAAGTTTCAGTATCTATTTTTGGGCGCGCTACGCCTGTGGAACTGGAATACGGTCAGGTTGAGAAATTATAGAGCTCTGTGGGAGGCAGCCTCCGAAAGTCCTCGGAGATTCGTACCACGGACCCGGCGCGCTAGAGGGTTATCTAGCGCAAATGCTGAGGTGAAAAATGGCAAAGAAGATAACCGGCTATATCAAGTTGCAGATTGCCGCCGGAAAAGCCAACCCGTCTCCCCCAGTGGGGCCGGCGCTTGGTCAACGTGGCGTCAATATCATGGAATTCTGCAAAGCGTTTAACGCAGGAACGCAGCAGATGGAGCAGGGCGTTCCTGTCCCCACGGTTATTACTGTTTATGCGGACCGGTCCTTTACTTTTGAGACAAAAACCCCGCCAACTAGTTATTTTTTGATCAAGGCATCTAAAGGTAAGAAGGGTGGTAAGACACCGGGACGTGAAGTTTCGGGAACTGTAACCCGGGCGCAAGTGCGAGAGATCGCTGAGCAGAAAATGCCCGACCTCAATTGTTCGGATGTTGAGGCTGCGATGCTTCAAGTCGAAGGGTCGGCTCGATCAATTGGTCTAGAGGTTGTGGGGTAAAGATTATGGCTAAAAAAGGTAAACGCCTCACAGCGGGCTACGAGGGTGTTGATCGCAACGCTTCGTACTCAGTTAATGATGCCGTGAAGATGATTAAAAAAAATGCGACTGCAAAGTTTGATGAGACAATTGAGCTTTCATTGAACCTTGGCGTCGATCCTCGTCATGCTGATCAGAACGTGCGTGGTGTTATTGCTCTTCCACATGGAACCGGCAAGACTATGCGTGTCGCCGTTTTTGCCAAAGGTGATAAGGCTGACGCGGCGAAAGCTGCCGGTGCGGATCTCGTTGGTGGTGATGATTTAGCAGAGCAAATTCAAGGCGGAGAAATGAACTTCGACCGGGTCATCGCCACACCAGATATGATGGGTGTGGTTGGAAAGCTCGGCAAGGTTCTTGGCCCGCGTGGTCTTATGCCTAACCCGAAGTTGGGAACGGTAACGCCGGACGTTGAGACGGCTGTCAAGAATGCTAAGGCTGGCGAAGTGCAGTTTCGCGCAGAGAAGGCCGGGATTGTGCATGCTGGCGTCGGCAAAGCGAGCTTCACTGAACAGCAATTGAACGATAACGTTCGGGCTTTTTTAGGGGCGATAATTAAAGTCAAACCTAGCGGAGTTAAAGGCACGTACTTAAAGAAAATTTCGCTTAGTTCCACAATGGGACCAGGCATAAAGGTGTCCGTTAGCGAAGCAAGTGCTGGCTAACGGTTGAGGCTTTTGGTTGGTTCTTCGTTGGATCAATCAGAAGGCGGAGCCTTCGGGTTTCGTGCCTGTCCGAGACTGCTGGTGTCCTTCATATTTTGGAGGGCTTAATGGCAATAGCCGCCATCACAGACGGGAGTGAACGGTCGTTTTGGTTCGATAAGAATCATCGGCGGATCGGCACACTTCTGGGCAGGATATGAGCGATGTCGGTCTATAGACTTTGTTGGCCGGCATCAAAGTGAAATTGGTTCGTCGCGACTTGTGTCGCATAGAACCATCGTAGCGGAGACGGATGTGAACCGAGAGCAAAAACAGGATCTGATTTCCTCTCTCAACGCATTGATCCAAGATCAAACGTTTGTTGCAGTCACCCATTATAAAGGGCTGTCTGTTAAACAACTTGAGGATCTTCGGGGAAAAGCGCGTGAGGCAGGGGCTGGATTCCGTGTCACTAAAAATCGGCTCACGCGTCTTGCCCTAGCAGGAACTAAGTTCGAGAACTTGAGCGACCTGTTTACCGGCCCCACGGCAATAGCTTATTCCGAGGACCCGGTGGCAGCTGCAAAAGTCTGCTCGAATTTTGCCAAGGACAACGAGAATCTGGTGATTCTAGGCGGTTCTTTGGACGGAGAAGTTATGGATCTCGCGCAAGTAAGTGCGCTGGCCAAGCTTCCATCCATGGATGAACTACGCGCTAAGATCGTTGGAATGATTTCGACACCGGCTACCCGGATTGCTGGGGTGCTTCAAGCCCCGGCCGGACAGTTGGCTCGAGTTCTCAATGCCAAAGCCCAGCAGGGTGAAGCCGCTTGACGCTGATCCGTACCTAAAATCTTTCGAACCCAATTGGAGTGCCAATCAATGGCTGATTTAAAAAAACTTGTAGACGAACTTTCAAATTTAACGGTTCTTGAAGCGGCTGAACTCTCGAAGCTTCTCGAAGAGAAGTGGGGCGTTTCTGCAGCAGCACCTGTCGCTGCTGCTGCCGCCGGCGCTGCTGCCGGTGGTGAAGCTGAGGAAGTCAAGACCGACTTTGATGTCGTTTTGGCCGAAGTCGGCGAAAAGAAGATCAATGTAATTAAGGAAGTTCGCTCGATTACAGGCCTTGGCCTTAAAGAAGCGAAGGACCTGGTCGAAGGTGCGCCGAAGACTGTTAAGGAAGGTGTGCCTAAGGACGAGGCCGAAGAAATTAAGAAGAAGCTCGAAGCTGCTGGTGCTAAGGCGGAGCTCAAGTAATTCAAGCTCGATCTTTAGAATTTGGTTTGCGAGACGGCCCCAATTGGAGCCGTCTCGTATGCCTATTCTGGTCGCATAATTTGCGGCACTAAACCGCTAACACGATGACGAGAAGGGTTGTATTGAGACCCTTGTCGTCACCGTGTTTCGCGTCTGTGCGTAATCCGTTTGGTGATGTCACAAGCCTGTGGCGAGCTAAATGTTATGAAGTGAGGGTCACTCATGTCGAAGTCATTCACCGGTCGTAAGTGGATCCGTAAGAATTTTGGGCGCATCCCGTCTGTTGCGACAATGCCTAATCTTATTGAGGTTCAGAAAAGCTCGTACGACACGTTTTTGCGTGTTGGCGCAGATGCTGAAGAGCGTGAGGCGTCTGGTTTACAAGCAGTGTTTAAGTCAGTTTTTCCGATCAAAGACTTTAGCGGTAAGGGCGAACTTGAATTCGTTTCTTATGATCTCGAAAAGCCTAAGTATGACGTCGATGAATGCCGCCAAAGAGGCCTGACGTTCTCAGCACCGTTGAAAGTTACGCTTCGTTTGGTCGTATGGGACATAGACGAGGAAACTGGTGCTCGGTCGGTTAGAGATATTAAAGAGCAGGGCGTCTATATGGGCGACATGCCGTTAATGACCGAGCACGGTACATTTATTATTAATGGCACGGAGCGCGTAATAGTTTCGCAGATGCATAGGTCTCCTGGCGTTTTCTTTGATCATGACAAGGGGAAGACACACTCATCCGGAAAGTATCTATATGCGGCACGTGTAATTCCTTACCGCGGCTCATGGCTTGATTTTGAATTCGATGCCAAGGACCTGGTTTATGTGCGCATCGATCGGCGCCGTAAGTTGCCAGTGACGACGCTTCTGTATGCTTTGGATAGCCTTGAAGCTGAAGAATTGAGAGCCAAGCGTGTAAAGCAAGGCAAGCCTATCGAAGCCAAAGAAATAAAGGGCATGACCTCAGAAGAGATTCTGGATTATTTTTACGACACCGTGTCGTACTCCTACGACAAGAAGGGCTGGAAGACGGCCTTTGATTCTGAGCGAATGAAAGGCATGAAGCTTCAATTTAATGTGGTCGATGCAAAAAGCGGCCGTGTAAAAGTTGAAGCTGGAACCAAGCTGTCGACGCGTGTTGCTGCTAAGCTAGAAAAAGACGGAGTGAAAGAACTTCGTATTTCTACGGAAGAACTTGTCGGAAAATTTATTGCCAGCGATATTGTTGATCTCGAAACTGGTGAAATTCACGCCGAGGCTTCCGATGAGATTACCGAAGAACTTCTTGAAGCCTTGATCGAGCAAAAAATAAAAACCATCGATGTTCTTGCAATTGATGGTGTTAATGTTGGCCCTTACATCCGTAATACACTCGCGCTTGATAAGAATACGAGCCGTGAAGAAGCGCTGACAGATATCTATCGTGTTATGCGGCCGGGTGAACCGCCTACACTTGATACAGCCTCTGCAATGTACAGAAGCTTGTTCTTTGATTCCGAACGGTATGATTTATCGGCCGTTGGCCGTGTGAAGATGAATGCGCGTCTGGACTTCGATAAAGATGAAGTGCCGGATACTATGCGTGTGCTGCGTAAAGCCGATATTCTAAATATTGTTAAGGTTCTTGTTGGCTTGAAAGATGGCCGCGGCGACATCGATGATATCGATCACCTTGGCAACCGTCGTGTCCGTTCTGTTGGCGAGCTGATGCAAAACCAATATCGTGTTGGCTTATTGCGGATGGAGCGCGCGATCCGTGAGCGTATGAGCTCTGTCGAAATTGACACTGTTATGCCGCATGATTTGATTAACGCTAAACCGGCTGCTGCTGCGGTGCGGGAATTCTTTGGTTCATCACAACTGTCTCAGTTTATGGATCAGACAAACCCACTTTCCGAAATTACTCATAAACGTAGACTCTCAGCTCTTGGGCCAGGCGGGTTAACCCGAGAAAGGGCCGGCTTTGAAGTCCGTGATGTTCATCCAACTCACTATGGGCGGATCTGTCCGATTGAAACACCTGAAGGCCCGAATATTGGCTTGATCAATAGCCTCGCGACCTTCGCCCGAGTTAATAAGTATGGCTTTATCGAAAGCCCTTACCGCAAAGTGAATGGCGGTAAGGTCACAAACGAAGTGGTTTATTTGTCGGCCATGGAAGAGGGTCGGTATCAAATTGCTCAGGCTAATGAGCGAGTGAACTCGAAGACTGGCCGGTTTGAGGATGATTTGATCAACTGCCGTAAGGCTGGCGATTTTGTCATGATTCCGCCTGAAGAAATTGACTTCATGGACGTGTCTCCAAAGCAGTTGGTTTCCGTTGCGGCGGCGCTCATTCCATTCCTTGAAAATGATGACGCCAACCGCGCTCTTATGGGCTCGAACATGCAACGGCAGGCGGTCCCGCTTCTCCGCGCTGAGGCGCCGTTGGTTGGTACAGGAATTGAAGATATAGTTGCTCAAGATTCTGGTGCTTCGGTTACGGCCCGACGCTCGGGTATTGTGCAGCAAATTGATGCGACACGTATTGTTGTTCGTGCGACAGAAGATACATCTTCATCCGTACCGGGCGTTGATATCTATCGCTTACAAAAATACCAACGCTCTAACCAGAACACCTGCATTAACCAGCGTCCGTTGGTGAAGGTTGGCGATATTGTTGCTAAGGATGATATTATCGCTGATGGACCATCCACACAGCTGGGTGAGTTGGCTCTAGGCCGGAATGTGTTGGTCGCATTCATGCCTTGGAATGGCTACAACTTTGAAGATTCCATTCTGATTTCGGAACGCATTGTCCGTGACGATGTGTTTACCTCAATACACATTGAGGAATTTGAAATCATGGCCCGAGACACCAAGCTGGGTCAGGAAGAAATCACCCGGGATATTCCTAATGTTGGTGAAGAGTCGATGGCCAATCTCGATGAAGCAGGCATCGTGTACGTTGGTGCTGAAGTTTCCGCCGGTGACATTCTTGTTGGTAAGGTTACGCCAAAGGGTGAAAGCCCCGTTACACCTGAAGAGAAATTGTTGCGCGCCATTTTTGGCGAGAAAGCATCTGATGTTCGTGACACGTCTCTTAAGGTTTCTCCTGGTGCAACAGGGACTGTCGTAGAGGTTCGTGTCTTTAACCGTCGCGGTATAGACAAAGATGAGCGTGCTTTGGCTATCGAGCGGATGGAAATAGAACAGCTTGTTAAGGACCGTGATGACGAAAAGGCAATTCTTGAGCGGTCTCTGAATGAACGTTTCAGGGAGCTAATTCTAAACCGGAAAATCGTGTCGGGACCCAAGGGTATCGAAACCGGAACTATGGTTACGGAAGAAACGTTAGGGTCTTTAACGCCGGGGCAATGGCGTCAGATTGCTGTCGCCAACGATAAGGTGATGTCTGAGGTTGAAGAGCTCAAGAAATCTTTCGAGAACAGTGTTGCCGTTATCGTGCAACGCTTCGAGGATAAGGTTGACAAGCTTCAACGTGGCGATGAATTGCCTCCTGGTGTTCTTAAGATGGTTAAGGTCTTCGTTGCGGTGAAGCGGAAGCTTCAACCGGGCGATAAGATGGCCGGGCGTCATGGTAATAAAGGTGTAATTTCTAAAATCGTTCCAATCGAAGATATGCCTTACCTTGAGGACGGCATGCAGGCTGATATTGTGCTAAATCCTCTTGGTGTGCCATCGCGTATGAACGTTGGGCAAATTCTTGAGACTCACCTTGGGTGGGCTTGTCGTGGACTTGGTGTTCAAATTGGTGATCTTCTCGATACATATAAGCGTGAGAAATCAGATAAAGATCTTCGTTCCTTCATGAAGAATGTCTATGGCGACGAAGCCTACAAGGCCGACATTCAGTCGTTACAAGAAGACGAATTTATTGAGCTGACGACTAATATGAGAAACGGTGTTCCGATTGCGACACCAGTGTTTGATGGTGCGAGCGAAAGTGACATCGCTGATATGCTTGAGAAGGCAGGGCTGGATACGTCTGGTCAGGTGACACTCTTTGACGGCACCACCGGAGAGCCGTTCGACCGTAAAGTGACGGTTGGCTACATCTATATGCTGAAGTTGCATCACTTGGTGGACGATAAGATTCATGCCCGGTCAATTGGCCCGTACTCATTGGTTACTCAACAACCACTCGGCGGTAAGGCTCAATTCGGTGGGCAACGTTTCGGTGAGATGGAGGTGTGGGCACTTGAAGCTTATGGTGCCGCTTACACGCTCCAAGAAATGTTGACGGTGAAATCCGATGATGTTTCTGGCCGGACAAAAGTTTACGAGTCAATCGTCAGGGGTGACGACACCTTTGAAGCTGGAATACCTGAGTCATTCAATGTCCTCGTTAAGGAAATGCGATCTTTATGTTTGGACGTTGAGTTAAGCCATAGCGGATCGTCGTAACGGCCTGTAAGTGAAGTGCTTGGCTAGGCGCTAACGTAAACGCATAGAGGTCTAATCGACATAGGAACCGCACATACTCAGTGTTGGTTTCCAAGGAGAAGCGCAGATGAATGAGTTAATGAAGATTTTCGGGCAACCGGCTGGTACGGAGTCTTTTGATCAGATTCGTATTTCGATCGCGAGCCCTGAGAAAATTCGCTCGTGGTCTTTCGGCGAAATTAAAAAGCCTGAGACAATTAACTACCGTACGTTCAAGCCTGAGAGGGACGGGCTCTTCTGCGCGCGCATCTTTGGCCCAATTAAAGATTACGAATGCCTGTGCGGTAAGTACAAGCGCATGAAGTACAAAGGCATCATTTGTGAAAAATGTGGTGTCGAAGTTACCTTGTCTAAGGTCCGGCGTGATCGCATGGGGCACATCGAATTAGCCGCTCCTGTCGCGCACATTTGGTTCATGAAATCTTTGCCAAGCCGCATTGGTTTGTTGCTCGATATGACTCTCAAAGATTTAGAGCGCGTTCTTTATTTTGAAAGTTACGTGGTTATGGATCCGCGGGTGACACCTCTTGAGCAGGGTGAGTTGCTTAACGAAGAGCAATATCACCGCTTAGTAGATGAGTATGGGGAGGATGGCTTTGAGGTTGGGATCGGCGCGGAAGCAATCCGGGTTATGCTTCAGCAAATTGATATGGAAGAAGAGCGGGAGCAGCTCAAGATCGATTTGCGTGATACTGGTTCGGAAGCAAAGCGGAAGAAATACGTAAAACGGCTAAAGATTGTTGAAGCTTTCATGCAGTCTGGAGCGCGGCCCGAGTGGATGATTCTGGAAGTTGTTCCAGTTATTCCTCCGGAATTGCGCCCGCTTGTGCCTCTTGATGGTGGTCGCTTTGCGACGTCTGATCTGAACGATTTGTATCGGCGGGTCATTAATCGGAACAACAGGCTGAAGCGTCTAATTGAATTGCGTGCACCGGATATCATTATCCGCAATGAAAAGCGCATGCTTCAGGAATCCGTCGATGCTCTGTTTGACAACGGCCGTCGAGGCCGTGCGATTACCGGTGCAAATAAACGGCCGCTGAAATCCCTATCCGACATGTTGAAGGGAAAGCAAGGTCGTTTCAGACAGAATCTGCTTGGTAAGCGCGTTGATTACTCTGGTCGTTCCGTCATCGTCGTGGGCCCTGAGCTTAAGCTGCACCAATGCGGCATTCCGAAGAAAATGGCGCTCGAACTCTTTAAGCCATTCGTCTATTCCAAGCTCGAACTCTACGGTATGGCGACTACGATTAAGGCTGCTAAGCGCATGGTCGAGAAGGGACGCCCTGAAGTGTGGGATATTCTGGAAGAAGTGATCCGCGAGCATCCGGTTCTTCTCAACCGCGCGCCTACGCTTCACCGCCTTGGTATTCAGGCATTTGAGCCGGTGCTTATTGAAGGTAAGGCGATTCAGCTGCATCCGCTGGTCTGCACAGCGTTTAACGCTGATTTTGATGGTGACCAAATGGCTGTGCACGTTCCTTTGTCTCTTGAAGCGCAGCTTGAAGCACGCGTTCTCATGATGTCGACAAATAATATTTTGAGCCCTGCAAATGGTAAACCGATTATCGTTCCAACTCAGGATATGATTCTTGGTCTTTACTACCTGTCTATGGAGCGTGATGGCGAATTAGGCGAGGGGATGGTCTTCACAGACCTGCCTGAAATAGAGCACGCGTTACAATCTCGCCAAGTCTCTGTGCATGCAAAGATTAAAGCCCGCTACCATACAGTTGATGAAAACGGTGAGCCTATTACGCTAACTGTCGATTCAACGCCAGGCCGTATGATTCTATCTGAAGAGTTGCCGCGGAATCCCAAAGTGCCGTTCTCGTTGGTTAATTCTCTTCTGCGTAAGAAGGACATCACTGAAGTTATCGACGTCGTGTATCGCCATTGTGGTCAAAAAGAGACGGTTATTTTCTGCGATCACATTATGTCCCTTGGTTTCCGCTATGCTGCTAAGGCCGGGATATCCTTTGGTAAAGATGATCTGTTGATCCCTGCCACCAAAGTGAAAATGGTCAGTGATACTGAAAAGCAGGTCAAAGAATTTGAGCAACAGTATCAAGACGGCTTGATCACTCAGGGTGAGAAATACAACAAGGCTGTCGATGCTTGGTCTAATTGTACCGAGCGCGTTGCTGAAGCCATGATGGGCGAAATTTCAAAAATGGAAGATGGCAAACAGATCAATGCCGTTTTCATGATGGCTCATTCTGGTGCTCGTGGTTCCGCTGCCCAAATGAAGCAGTTGGCCGGCATGCGTGGCCTTATGGCTAAACCTTCAGGCGAGATTATTGAGACACCAATTATCTCAAACTTCAAAGAAGGCTTGTCTGTCCTTGAATACTTCAACTCCACCCACGGTGCCCGTAAGGGGCTTGCGGATACGGCGTTGAAAACAGCGAACTCAGGTTACCTGACGCGCCGCTTGGTTGATGTTGCTCAAGACGCGATCGTAATAGAAGACGATTGTGGGACAAAGATTGGTATTGATGCTCAACCAATCATTGAAGGCGGAGATGTTGTTATATCTCTAGCTGAGCGCGTTCTTGGACGCACGGTTCTTGAAAATATAAAGGATCCCAAATCCGGCGCTGTCTTATTTAAGGCGGGGCATCTGCTCGACGAAGCCGATGTTGATGTTATTGAGAAGGCTAATGTCGAGCGCATGAAGATGCGGTCACCTCTAACTTGCGAAACAGTCTCAGGCATTTGTGCTACATGCTACGGCCGTGACCTTTCGCGTGGAACCAAGGTGAATACAGGCGAAGCTGTTGGTGTTATCGCAGCGCAGTCTATTGGTGAGCCTGGCACACAGCTAACGATGCGGACGTTCCACATTGGGGGCGCGGCGCAACGTGGTGCTGAGCAATCGTCTGTAGAAGCGGCCTTCGATTCTAAGGTTAAGCTCGTCAACAAGAGTGTTGTTAAGAATCAAGACAAAGTGAACATCGTCATGTCGCGGAACTGTGAAATTGTTCTGATCGATAGCAATGACCGAGAACGTGCGCGTCACCGTGTGCCATACGGCGCCAAACTTCTGGTTAAAGAGAAGCAAACGATAAAAAAGGGCCTAAAACTCGCTGAATGGGATCCGTACACGGTTCCCATCATCACTGAAAAAGCCGGTACTGTTCACTATATTGATTTGGTTGAAGGGCTTTCAGTCCGCGAAATAATGGACGAAGCGACAGGCATTTCGTCCAAGGTGGTTGTCGACTGGAAGCAACAAAAGCGTGGGGAAGACCTTAAGCCTAGGGTTACTTTGCGTGATAAGGCGCAGGAAAAGGGTGGAGAAGTTCTTATGCTCGGTAATGGGTTGGAAGCCCGCTACTTCATGAGTGTGGATGCTATTCTATCCGTAGAAGATGGCGCGGCAGTAAATGCGGGCGATGTTTTGGCTCGTATTCCTCGCGAAGGCTCAAAGACGCGTGACATCACTGGTGGCTTGCCTCGTGTTGCTGAATTGTTTGAGGCTCGTAAGCCAAAAGACCACGCGATTATTTCTGAAGGTGAAGGTCGTGTTGAATTCGGCAAGGACTACAAGTCCAAACGCCGTATTGTTGTTAGGCCCGATAATGGTGAGCCAGTTGAGTATATGGTTCCGAAGGGTAAGCACTTGGCAGTGCAGGAGGGCGACTATGTTCAGCAGGGCGATCCCCTATTAGACGGCAATCCTGTGCCGCATGATATTCTACGTGTCATGGGAATTGAAGCGCTGGCGGACTACCTGATTAAGGAAGTTCAAGACGTTTACCGCCTTCAAGGTGTGAAGATTAATGATAAACATATTGAAGTTATTGTTCGCCAAATGTTGCAGAAGGTCGAAATCACTGGAACGGGAGACACTACATTCCTTGTCGGTGAGTTAGTTGACCGCCTTGAGTTTGATACTGAAAATGCGCGAGCTAAGGCTGAGGGGGGCAAGTTTGCTCAGGGGCTGCCGGTACTCCAGGGCATCACAAAAGCTAGCCTGCAGACCCAGTCGTTCATTTCAGCTGCATCTTTCCAAGAAACAACGCGTGTTCTCACGGAAGCTGCTGTGACCGGTAAGGTTGATAGTCTAATCGGCCTGAAGGAAAACGTCATTGTTGGGCGGCTCATCCCAGCAGGCACGGGGGCCTTGATGAACGAATTTAAGGGAATCGCGGCTGATCGCGATTTGGAACTGCAGGCCGCTAAGGAAAAGGCTGCCGCTGCGGCTCTTGCAGCGTCGGAAGCAGAGGCTGTAGAGGCAGAAACGCCCGTAGAATGATCATTCCACCCCGATTGAGGGTTTTTTCCCCCTCGATCGGGGTTCTTCTTTGAACCCTAAAAAAATCGCATAATTCAGCGGATTCTAGGGTTGACGGGAGGTGGGGCCGCCCATATATTCCGCCCGCTTAATAAGGCGTCCGGTGGTAGACCCTAATGCGGTCTAAACGCGGGCAGCGAAAACCTAATTTAGCGAAGTTATATAGGCCTTAGGGCCACCTAAATCGGCCGGACCATGCCATAGCGCGTTCTGCGCGCTCGTGATGTGTTCTGGTTTATTTGTTGTCTGATGGTGCCGATTTCGGACCCGCGAAGCAACATTGTTGAGCTTGAAAAGAGGGATCGGGCGTATGCCAACGGTCAACCAGATGGTGCGGAAAGGTCGCACGAAACCCGTGAAGCGTAACAAAGTGCCTGCTATGCAGGCGTGCCCGCAGAAGCGTGGTGTGTGCACGCGGGTTTATACAACGACGCCTAAGAAGCCGAACTCCGCGCTTCGTAAAGTGGCTCGTGTCCGCCTTACAAATGGTTTTGAAGTTACAAGTTATATCCCAGGTGAAGGTCATAACCTTCAAGAGCACTCTGTCGTGATGATTCGCGGCGGCCGTGTGAAGGATCTTCCTGGTGTTCGTTATCACATTATTCGCGGCACATTGGATACGCAGGGCGTCAGTGACCGTCGCCAACGTCGTTCCAAGTACGGCGCGAAGCGGCCCAAGTAATGGCTTTGAGAAAGAGGACCGTCTGATATGTCACGCCGTCACGCAGCTGAAAAACGGGAAATTCTGCCGGATGCTAAATTCGGGGATCTCGTGATTGCCAAGTTCATTAATTCGGTAATGATGCACGGCCAGAAGTCTAGTGCTGAGCGTATCGTTTACGGTGCGTTCGATAAGATGTCAGGCAAGACAGGAAATGATCCTGTCAAAATGTTTCACGAAGCCGTTGAAAATATTAAGCCTTCTGTCGAAGTGCGGTCCCGCAGGGTCGGTGGCGCTACGTATCAGGTTCCCGTAGAGGTTCGGCCTGACCGTCGCCAAGCTTTGGCCTTCCGTTGGTT
>Ga0302118_10001042_pt1 | contig 13593 bp, 12 predicted proteins | sample AG5_331_MG_FD_203126 | JGI IMG/M metagenome (GOLD analysis project Ga0302118, IMG submission 203126) | Marine microbial communities from Western Arctic Ocean, Canada - AG5_33.1 | ecosystem: Environmental > Aquatic > Marine > Oceanic | place: Canada: Western Arctic Ocean | collected 2017-10-01 | reverse complement strand
TACCGCATCCGCATTTACTCATAATATTCAACTCCTAGTAAACATCGCACTTGACTTGAGTATTAAGGGGGAGAAGTCTCAATCTTGGCACTGCAGTATCATGGTTGATACTTGCAAGTTGATATACAGCGGATACTTGGTAACATTATGCAACCAGCCGAAGTGAAGCCGATATGCCTTCAATCCGCAGTAAAAAACACCATTGAAATGCTTGGGAAATCTCACGTGCTAGAGATTCTCTATTTTCTGTCCAGGAGAGGAGGCCCAGTAAGATTCAATGAACTCAAGCGTGAGTTGTCGATTACTGCAACGACCCTGAGTCGAAGGTTGGAAGAGTTTATTGAATTCGAACTTGTCACAAGAGAAGTTTTTGCTGAAGTTCCAGCACGTGTCGAGTATACATGTTCGACGAAAGGGAAAACACTTCGACCCGTTCTTCGGGATTTGTTTGAATGGGCTGAAAGTAATAACTCCTAGGGTGATTCAGAAGTGAAAGTGATATCAAAATTCAAAGTGACCAAAGGTTACGGTGTATGGAAGAAAGAATTCGAGTCAAACGAGGCCATGAGGCTAAAACATAACGTTAGAGTCTTAGCTTATGGTCATGAAAATGACAACGAAAGTAACGTATACACGGTTGTCGAAATGAATTCAATTGGGGATAAGCGATTAAAGGACCCTGGTATGACCAAATTTAGAGAAAAGGCGGGAGTCGATCACGCCTCGTTGGAAATCATAGTATTGATTGAATAAAGTTACTGATTAAATCTAAGCAGTCGGTAGCGTCTGTATCGACCCACTGAATCCCCTCTGTATCGGAAAATAAAATGCAAAGGGTTTTCCGATGACCCCTTACAACTCATCTGAATCGATTTGTAATCAATCAAGACATTTCCTTTATCCATTTCGCGTATTTCTTATTTCCTACCTTCGAATTATTCTTCAGGCCTGAAATTCTACAGACATCTTTCACTTTTTGGTATACTTCCTGGAAAATTTCTTTTCTTATATGTTCTCTAAGTCCTATGCATTCTCCCAATTCGATCTTATAATTTCCGCTACAATAAATATAGAACGCTAAATTTTGTCCACCATTATCTCCGAAATCTTTCCATCCGTGAGAAACATATGATTTATTATTTAACTTAGTTAATTTTGCCTCAACCAACTGCTCATTTTTGTATTCATATTCGAGAATACTATGACAGAAACCGAGGTAATGTGTGCAAGTTATGTGCCGTGTCGTCGACCATAGTGGACCAAGTTTGAAAGTACCCCAAATCAGAGTTACACCTAGCGCCATTGGTAAAATCATTACAATTAGAATTACTCCGAGTGCCAGAAGTCCACATTTTTCGGGAGGAGTATATGTTTTATCTTCAAGGAATATTGTGTAATCAACTTCCAATTTACCATTTTTGAGTAAATTTAGGACATCTTGTAGCGAAGCATCAGATGAATTCTCCGTTTCAAGAAATTCTTTTTCCAATTTTGCGAACTCATCCATAGCATCAGATGAATTCTCCGTTTCAAGAAGTTCTTTTTCCAATTCTGCGAACTCATCCATAGGTGGTTTCCCACGTGTTCAGAACTTAAGTTTTGACCCGACACCCTTCAGATACCCTTGCGTGAGATGCCTGTTGGACCGGTACCCTCTGCATCTACCCTCTAAAAGTGACATCTCAGACGGGTTCACCTGTTGTGCCATAACCGCATGACTTTCAAGCGTCTGAATAATCATCGTCTTCTTCTTCAAACCACTCTGAATCCTCGCCTTCGGAGATTCGGCGTGTCGCAAAGAATAGCAATCCAACGCAAACAACGCCAATCAACCCCATCCCGAAAAGTGTCATCATTGATTGAGATGCAAAGAACCCCTTTGGTTCTGGAACGGGATCGACCTTAACATTCAACGAAAAGGTATTGCCCTCGTCGAACTCGTCAATGACCTGGCTCGAATCTATTCGCACCACCAGTTCCATTTCACCTTCCCAGTCAGGCAGCCATTCGAAGGTCACTATCGTCACCTCACCGTTCAAAATTGATGTTTGGATTGTTTCAACTTCTTTGATGATGATTCTTTCCTTGTGGAGTTTATGAGTCTCTAAAGTAATGTTGAATGTCGTAGGGTCGTGAGTACCGCTGTTGAAAACCTCAATACTGACGGTGGTCATTCGGCCGAAGATTGGTGGAGAATCCGACACAGTAATCCGTTCAGCGCTGATGTCAGGTCTAGTTTCGATTACTTGGATGCGAAGGGGCCAGGTCTTGGCTGAACCTTCACCTGTCAGATTATTTCCAGCCATATCGGCAACATCGAACCAGCAATCGAGGTTTTCACCTTGGAGGGGTTGTGAACTTAGGTTAACGAGATAACGGCTGACCTCTCCTGGAATGATTATGATGGCTGTGCCCTCTATCATGTCTCCAAATAATTGAAGGCCGTCAGTCTGGACACATTGAACCCGAATCCCTTGTTCCGGCAGGCCTGAATCCGCTTCTTGGATATCAAATTGTAACTGGATTTCGGTTGAATTTGTAGATACCATCGTCGGCTCGTGACCTACTATCAAAGGTGCCTCATCATCAATCTGCAGACGAATCGGTTCCGGACTTGGAACCACAGATCCCACGCCACCATTGACATTGATGACTACACGGTACAACCCACTGCCAAGGGCATCCATCGTTCCTTCAAACTTGCCATCGGCATCTGTCATCACCGAGAGAGGAAGATCGAGGGGGGATTCAAGCATAACCGAATAAGAACCTGAAGCTGGCGCCAGATCTGCGGCGACATAACGTACCCTGCCCTCTACCACCAGCCTCTGACCGAGTGTGACATAATCATCATACACAAGTAGATGTGATTCGACACCGAAGGTTCTCATTGCAGATTCGACTAGCATAACATCGGCATTAAAGCGCCAGTAAAGTCCAGTCTCGGTGATATGCTCGCCTGATGAGTCACTGACTTTGAGTGTAATTCCCATCTCACCTGCCGACATATCATCAAATAGCGGAGATGCGGTGAATGAGAGATTAAGAGTAATTTCTTCTCCTTGGACTAAGAATGTGAATCCTGAAACCTCGAGTAATGGATTACTCGACTCGAATGATCCATCTCTCTCATAGGACAGTGTATTGCCTAAGCCGAGATCGATGATGATCCCTTCGATATCATCTAGGCCGTTTACATCCCTAATACTGATGTTTAGCCAACCGGGGTGAGCAGGAGTAAGGGTATTACCACCTGGTAAATCTATATTGACAGATATGACCTCGGTTGGAGAAGGAACTAGTGATATGTAATGCACTAAATCTGCTTCAAATCCAGAGCCACTCAAGATTACATTACCTGTCTTGTCAAATCCCTCAATGAACAAAGATACCTGTTGGCCGTGTGAATTGTATGTATCATCATATTGAGCGTGGAAAAAGTCACTCTCCCCTTCTCTGAGTAGTGGCTTCTGACTATATTCTTCTAGTTGGGGAATGCCATCGCCATTATCGTGCAGACCTTCTACCCACCACCTCAGACTTAGGCTTCCAAGGTCAAGCCCGTCGCTATCGGTGCCGTCGGTGATAGTCGCATTGAACAATTGTTGGAATGCGGGTAGGATTCTTTCACCAAGTGGCGCATTTGCTTGGAAACCTGGCTTTGTCGCATCGATGTTGAAAGTCAGTGAGGCAAATCCTAGCTCAGTTGAATCATATGGTCCAAAGAGGTGGGCTGCAATGGTAAATCCATCATAGTGGCTATCTTGTGGAGCAAACACCTCGATTGAGTAAGCGCCATTGAAATCTACTGTTGTATTCGCACTTATATCCACTAGTTCAATGAGGACATCGCCTGGGAGTGGTTTACTGGTTTCATTTAGGAATCTTACAGCACCTTCTACGCGTAGTAAATCGCCACCTGCGACCCATTCGTCAGCATAAATCTGTGGACCGCCGTCCGTCGGCTCACTCATATCCCAGACTGTGAAACTCGTAATTTCCATTCTGCTTTCGTGATCTGTAGTATGGCTTGAAAGCCTACTTGTGTGGAGTAAATCAATGGTCTTCGCCTGAACCTGCCAAACAACATCCTGCTCGGGCAACCATGCCCAACTGACTGTTAGATCCCATGTCATGATACCGTTCTGATTGTTCAATGCCATCCACGTACCACTGACATTGCTAACAAGTCCGGCAGGGTCATTAGCCCATGTAGTGTTGTTTTCAAAGGAATAGAATAACGTTGGTTGACTGGTGCTGTTCTGAAGTTGAGGAATCAAAGCAAGCCACGATAAATTCGATAGCCCTTGATATGAGGTGACATCAATGCTAAAAGCCCGAGATTGACCATCGGGGACAATAGTCTCTCCAGGCAGTGTAATTGTTGTGATAGAGGGTGGGCGGTCACCTTGTCCCAACCACAGGTTGAGTAATTCCACCTTTCCGGCACTACCTGAACTGACATTAATGATGATGCTGACATTGCCAGCGGCATCTGGTGTGAGATTCGAAGCATGTTGATTCAATTCGCCAAGTAGGTCTGAATGGGGCGATACCCCGATTGCTGCAGTCCAATCATATTCAATGTCAATATCATCGAGAACCAATGTGGCATTCGCATTCACTTTAATCGGAATGTCAACAAATTCATTACCCCACGCATCGGTGAAACTTGGAGTGGCATTACCTAGATATGAATTCAGAGAAACTGAAAAGTCGGGTACTGTCGATGCATTACTGAGATTTCCGCTATGATTCCACTCCCAATTACCATCTGCGCCAACATCGAGGGCGGCCGTTACATCGTCGCTACCCTCGAAAACAACGACCAATTTTGGCCCATGAGTCGCGTTATCCCTCGACGTGATGGTTAATCTGGAGCCATCTGGCTTGTTGGTGTTTTCATCGCCAATTAGAATAAGTCCATTATTAGTCACATTACCATCAACCCAATTTTGTACCAAATCTGTCAAGTTTTGGTTATTGAAGTCAAGCCAATTGTACTCAAGGTTGGCAGGGCTGTCCGTTACACTTGCAACTGCAACACCTCGGTCGGTCGTGCCAGAGGCACCTGAAACCGACCAAGAATAATCGCTACCTGTGAGATTGTCAATCGCTTTATTCCAGGTGACGCCTGCGGCTTGTGACACCTGCGCATTACTCTCAAGGCCTTCCTCCCATTGTTTCATCAAAGGATGGATTGAATAGGTATGCTGGGCACTAACAGGAGTTGTGGTCGAAGCTTGATTTACCGCATCTTGCACATAGAATGAGATGTTGGCATCTAGAACTGTCGCTCCAGGCAATAGGCCCAGATCGAACCAGTATACTCCTCGATAAATATGCCAATTTGACCACTCTGTTTTGCCAACATGAGTGACGCTTTGATTACCATAGTTGCTATCTGCATGAGTCGCGTTACCATATTGGGGGTTTGGTTGATGTAAGTAGGAATCGCGTACATCACTGCCAGATATCGTCAGTTCGCTCAAGGTCGAAAACTGCATTGATGCAGAGTTTATTGTGGCGTTGATTGGTAGACGGATGTGATAACTCGAATTATTGCCAGTGGACATGTTCAGTCCGGCCCGCTTATATCCGTTTGAAAATTCATCTAGGTGCCCATAAGTGCCATTCCCAGGGCCGCCCCAAAACCAATCCATATCACCATCATCTCCAATATCTAGCCCGATCGATTCGGTCCTCTCGCCGATTGAATTGGCAAGACCTCTGATGTCAAGTGCTGCAGTCGTGATTACCGAACTAGCACCGATACTGATGTTGGTACTGGAATCGTGTCCTGGTCCATTGAAATCCAAAAAAATCGAGGCCTGTGAGGTTGAATTGCCAAAATGAGTGGTTGAGCCTGCATTGGACGGAGATGCCGGAAATGAACCCAGCAACAACAGTACAAGCAGCAGTGCGCGCCCCTTCATGTTCCGACATAATTACACCTCACCAAAGACATTTTGGGTTACATCCTCAATAATTCGCAGGTTCGAATCCTAACCTCTGTACTATGAAAAGAACTTACTCTTTCTCAGACTGGTGCAGTCATATTCCACAATGTGGAAGGTTTGTGCCAGTCTCGAAGTTGGTCAGTCTCAAGGCGTAACTGCAAGCCTTCTCCAATCTCCATTTCGATATCCATCATCTCAAAGGAGACACTGTGTTCATTGGTTCGGAATGTATCATCGAAGAGGGTTTCTTGCTCAATCACTGAACCATCCACTGTACGCTCGAGGAAAACACGAACATGGCATTCCTGCAACGGATTGCGAAGAGAGCAAGATTCGCTGCTACCATCATGTACTACAGTCACAACACCTTCGAAAGAAACGATACCTACTGAAGGTCGAAGATCGATGACCGTCGATTTTGCCGTAGGTGTGCAAACACACTCCATGTTGTCTGATTCTACAGTACCCATCAGATCCACAGTGACTTCAACTGTTGCGACCTCAATGGATTCAAGAGAGACTGAAGTGGCGGTAACGGTGTAAAAGTCAGGTTCAGCATAGCTGTGGTTTACCATTGCCCCAGTGGCAATTGTTCCATCTCCGAAATCCCAAGTAACTACGCCATCGACGTTCTTCGCTTCAAACTTGAACTCGTGAAGACGTTCGGTGATGACCTCCTCTTCATCGTTATCTCCTTCATCAATTTCCACAACCGTGAATTCATTGATGCCGTAAACGATTGGCGCCTCGATAGAAAAGGTTCCAGTCGTTGAAGAATTAGAGGTGGCGATGTTGGTGAGTACTGCTCCCGTTGCTGCACTAAGCACCAAAATAAAAACAAGAGTTGCAAGAGAGAATGAGTACTTCATAGTTAGAGTTGAGTGGAACGCCTTATGAACATCTGTTTTGTTGGAATGCGAGTAATTGGAATTATTATGATTAATTTCCCCTCTCACACCCCATAGAATTCTATGCCATCGGGAAGAGAATTTCACGGTAGAAGTTGCATCCCTGTAATTATCAGTGAATACAATAGATAAAAAGAAAAACAAATTGTAGTTGGGGATATTGTATGGCTTACACAGAAGTATCACTTGATGACGCTTCAGCGGTTATTGAAGCCACAGATATGTCAGAATTACTTAGCATTGAAAAGTTAGCAGGTGGATGGGCTAATTCCAACTACATTTTGACTTTAAAAGATAATACTAAACTAGTATTGAAGATATGGAATGAACAATCACTAGAAGAAGTTGAATATTTACTAACGATGACATCTTATTTGGCTAATAATGGAGTCCCGACAGCCACTCCGATCAAATTTAAGAATGATGAATTGATGATGATTAAAGATGGCCTAGCATGGACACTTCTTCCCTTTGTAGAAGGGCAGTGGTTAGAATCCAATCATTCGTCACTATATTCACTCGGTATGATCCAAGCCAATTTACATCTGCTAAAACCTCCTAAGGGCCTAAAGAGTAATTTCTCAATGGGTAGTACTCTTTTTGAGAAATTATTTTCAATCGCCGATGAAACTCATGGGTGGAGTGATTTTCTAAATATGCTACAAACCGAGAATACTCTACTGTCTGAAAACATAGGTCAAGATTTGCCAAAGGGGATAATTCACGGAGATTTATTTCCCGACAATGTCATCGGAACTAAGGAGAAAGTCAAATCCTTACTTGATTTCGAAGAAATATGCCATGATGTCTTGGCTTTCGATTTGGTGATGACTTTTGTTGGATTTGGTTGGGAAAATGGCCACCCAATAGCTGAACGGTGGAATTCTTTACTAGCCGGATATCAGTCGATAAGGAAATTAAATGATGCTGAAATTAATGCTTTACCGGACTTACATCGTTTGGCGACTCTTTCAATTGCCGCATGGCGTTATTGGCAGTTTGTTATAAATTTACCAAATACTGAACATACTGATAGATATCTTGAGATGACTGAGAGACTCGATAAGGAATTACCATTCTGAATCAAGAATTGGTTTTGATGAAGTATGCCTATGACATCAAAATGAAGGTTGGATTATCTCTCTCCGCCATAGTTGGCAACAAATAGCCTCAAGGAGTGATGTGTTCTGTGATTGATATGTCCGATGAGAAGGTGTCGGCTCCACGTGTGTGGGAGCAACCAATTGACAGTGGTCCTTCACCTGAAAATAATGCTACTTTTGACGCAATTGTAGTTGGTGGAGGTCCGGGTGGTGCTTCAGCAGCGGGATATCTTGCCAAGGGTGGAAAGAAGATCCTATTCATCGAAAAGAGTGTTTGGCCACGCGATAAAATATGTGGTGATGCAGTTGGCGGAAAGTCGCTTAGCCATGTTCGTGAATTGGGGGTAAAGGAAATTCTTGAAGCTACCCCTCATTTTAGAGTTACTGGAATTAAATTCTCTAGTCCAAAGGGACATATCGTTAGAGTTCCTCTTCCGGAGGAAGATGTTGAAAAAATGGAGGCTGGTTATTCACTACCGCGCGCTCAATTCGACCATTTGTTATTCGATGCTTGTCAAAAACTAGTTCGTGATGCTGGCGGAATGGTGTTGCAAGGTGGTGATGTTAGAGAAGTACTCTACGATGATGATTGTGGTGGTGAAGACCCTGGTTCTGGCTCAAAGGAATCGCGTCATGCTAGTGGAGTTGTGGTGCGAGTTGGAGGCCGAGATGGTGAAGAATTCACATTCCATTCTCGTCAACTGGTTGGCGCTGCTGGATACCGCTGCCCTGTCGCTGTAAGTTTAGTTGAAGATACATATTCAGAAAAAATGGTTGACCGCGCCCACTACTGCGCTGGGTATAGAGAATACTGGTCCGGGGTCAAGGACATTGAGCATTCCGCAGGCGATATTGAAATTCATTTTGTCGATACTGTAATCCCTGGTTATTTTTGGCTATTCCCTGTTTCCGAAGGGGTTGTCAATGTCGGAATTGGCATGGTAATGTCTCTAATGGATAAACAGAAGAACAAATTAAAGGCGTTGCAGGCTGATGTTATCGCAAATCACCCTCTCTTCAAAGAGCGTTTTGCCGATGCAACTCTTGTTGCTGGAACTTCAAAAGGTTGGCAATTACCTTTCGGCTCACCGCGAAAATCTGAAGAAAACCAGCCGCGTAGAGCGAGTGGTAACGGTGTACGTTTAGTCGGAGATGCTGCAACACTCATTGACCCGTTTAGCGGAGAAGGTGTTGGTAACGCATTGGTGAGTGGCGAAATGGCTGCTCGGCATATCATTGAAGAAAAAGAGCACTCAGAATATCAAAAAGAGTTGTGGGCGGTATTGGGCCCAGAACTAATAAATTCGTTTAGAATGCAAAAGTTGAGTCGAAAGGCGTGGTTATTGAATTGGTTCGTAAAGAAGGCAAGTAAAAAGCCAGTGCTTCAAGAGATGATGACCGAGATGATCGCTAGTAAAGAAGCTCAACAGGATCTTCATTCTCCCTGGTTTATGTTTAAAACTTTGATGTTCTAAGGTGATAGTATGGACGCTCGGTTAGAGGAAATTGATGCTATTTTCTTAGACTTAGATGGGACAATATATCTTGGTGGCGACCTTATTGAAGGGGCTTTGGAATTCTTGCAACGATGCGAGGATAGAGGAGTACGTCGCTTCTTTTTATCAAATAACTCATCTCGTTCCGTCAGCCAATACCAGGAGAAATTGATTAAATTTAATATTCCTGCTGAACAACAAGATATTCTACTTTCAACACATGATTTACTTTCGTGGTTGCAGGCCAACGATGTCACTGAAACTTGGCTTGTTGGCACTGATGGCATGGCCCAAATGTTACAAGATTGTGGCATTGCAACAAAGTCTGAAAAACCTCAATATGTTGTATTGGGCTATGATACTGAATTAACATATGACAAAATAATGACCGCTAGCATACACATGCACGCTGGCATTCCTTTGGTTGCAAGTCACCCAGATATGGTCTGCCCTAGCCCCGATGGTGGATTGCCAGATGTTGGTGCGTATCTTGCAATGTTCAAGGCTACAACTGGGGTCGACCCGGTTCATATTACAGGAAAACCAAATGCAGGAATGATTCTTCATAAAATCGAAGAACTCGGATTAGAACCTGCCCGTTGCGCAATGGTTGGTGACCGGTTATACACTGATATTGCGATGGCAAATCGCGCCGGTTGCATCGGAGTTCTGGTTCTTTCAGGTGAAGCACAAATGACTGACCTTGACTCTTTAGAGCGGGGTGCAGAGCAGATGCCAGATATCATTGTCAACTCTGTAGATGAATTATTTAGATGATTAAATGAGGGTTTATTGTGGCTTTTCTACAGCAATTTCAATGGTGGAGGGCGCGCTGTAAAAAGCACCCTCCAGACGATATTCATCGTGCTGGTGAATTGTCTGAATTGCGTTTAGAAAAACTATCGCGTGCTGCTGGAAAAGCAAACGGGTGGCATGTTTTTGCATCTGTGCGTATTCCAGACCCTGATGATGGAGGGAGAAGGGAAATTGACTTGGTTATCGTTGGAGGCAATACCCTTCTGGTAGTAGAACAGAAACATTGGGCTGGAAGATTTGATATTAATAGTGATGAAGAGTTTGTTCAATATCGTAATAATGGTAGCGTACACAACCATAGTACGGTTGCCGAGAGAATCGCTAGAAAGGCGAGAATGTTAAACGAAATCCATCATCGCAGAATCAAACAAAAACAATCGAATAGCGTAGAGGTTAGAGTCATCGTTGCGATGACTCATCAAAAGTTAGAATGGCCAAAAATCCCTAAGAGTTTTAAGCAGGAGATGGTCAATGAAACAGACTTTATAAAAATATTAGAGTCGACGGTTCCCGGTGAATTAAATGAAGACCTCCTACAAACAGTTGAAGGGTTTTCTACTTGGGATGAAATCGAATTACATGGTGGATTAACTTTGAAAGGAGATTTGATTCAACTGGGATTAGGTTCGGAAATCGATGATTGGTTCAAACTGCGAGAAGAAGATTTGAATGTGCAAACAACTCATCGGCGTAGTTTCTTTTCTATCTTCAATAAAAGACCAAGTAAAGTCAAATTATCTCACGGAACAAAGAATATTGAAGCGACTTTAGCAAAGGATTTGCACTTGAAAATGCATGTTGTGGGAGAAAAGGAAAGAAGGTTGGTAAATTGGGCCAATGTAAACAAAATATTCGCTTCCAGACCACCTGCGGAATGGGGCGAGAAACCAAGATCTAAGTTAGACAAGGTTTGAATTGGGTCGGCCTATCGGCATAAACTATGGCTACTGTGATGATTGAGTTACTTGGCTTATTAGCTGGCGTAATAGGCATCATTGCCTGGATTCCACAAATTATCCAAGTCTGGGTTCACAAACGACATGACGGTTTGTCGCTAACAACATTTGGGGTAGTGGCAATAGCACTTGCTATTTGGCTCGTATATGGGATTCTTGTTGATTCTTTGGCAATGGTCATTGCCAACATCATGACCTTGACCGTGATTGGCATAGTCTTCTTCGGCGTGCTACGAATACGTAGAAGCGAGGCTAAATCTGAAAGAAATAATCACTTGTAAGCGGCTTTGGTTGTTTCGATAATGACTGCCCCTATCTTGTACGGGTCTCCATTTGAAGCAGGACGGCGGTCTTCGAGTCGCCCTTTCCAACCCTCGTCAATGGTTTGAATTGGGATACGGATAGATGCTCCTCTGTCTGAAATACCATATGAGAATTCGTCAATGGATTGGGTTTCATGTAGACCGGTTAAACGTTGATCGTTAAACTCACCATAAACATCCATGTGCTTCTTGACATTCTTACCAAATTCTTCACAGATTTTCGTGAACAAAGCCTCTCCGCCTTCATCACGCATTTTTCCATCTGAAAAGTTAGCGTGCATTCCAGAGCCGTTCCAATCACCCTTGACCGGTTTTGGATGGTATTCAATATAACAGCCATAACTTTCTGTTAATCGGTCAAGTAGGTAGCGTGCTGCCCATAATTCATCTCCGGCTTTCTTTGCACCCTTTGCAAATACTTGGAATTCCCATTGTCCACAAGCAACTTCTTGGTTGATTCCTTCAAAATTGATTCCAGCATCAAGACATAGGTCTGCGTGCTCTTCAACCAATGAACGTCCATGGGTGTTTCTTCCACCAACAGAACAGTAATACATTCCTTGAGGGCCTGGGAAGCCGCCAACTGGGAAGCCGAGTGGAAGGGTCGTTTCAGTGTCCATGATGAAATATTCTTGCTCAAAACCGAACCAAAAGTCTTCGTCGTCATCTTCAATTGTTGCTCTACCATTACTTGCGTGTGGAGTTCCGTCAGCATTCATTACTTCACACATTACAAGAAATCCATTGTATCGTTGTGGGTCTGGATAAATTGCTATTGGCTTTAGAAGGCAATCAGATGCGCCGCCTTCTGCTTGTCTTGTTGAAGAGCCATCAAAATTCCACATCGGGCACTCTTCAAGTGTTCCTTCAAAATCATGGCGTACCAAAGTTTTGCTACGCATATTTTGTGTCGGGTTGTATCCATCGAGCCAAATATATTCCAGTTTTGCTTTATCTATCATGGGTATCAAACGGTTGGTTGGCTAGACGGTATATCAAACATACGCACATTTTTACTCAGATTTGTTGGAGCGGATGCGTATTATATTCATTTAATATTAATCATTTGCCCATAATAAGGCCTATTTTATGTTTGGTTATTTGTGCGAATGAAAAGAAAAAATGTTGCTGAATTTTCAATTGATTAATTTTTAAGGCGGTGATGATTTTTCATACAATTCCTTCGCCGAAATTGCGGTGAACTAATTTGCTTCGGCTATTTGCCATCACTCATGGAGATTCCTACTGGCAAGCATCTGAAGCGTTGTCGGAAATCATTGGGATTGACCCAAAATGAATTATCACAATTATCAGGTATTGCTCAATCTGTTATTGCCAAGGTTGAAAATGAAAGTGTAGATCCCCGCTCTTCGACTCTGAAAAAAATAGTGGATGCTTTGAATCGGTTGCAATTCCCTGGCCAACCACATATTGTTAACGACATCATGGTTGAAGATTTGATTACCTTATTTGCAGATGATACCATTGAAAGTGCTATTGACAAAATGATTGGTAGTAATGTTTCACAGTTACCAGTAATTTCGGGTAGTGGCTCTCCTATCGGATTGGTTTCAGAAGCCAGTTTGTTGACTCATGGAGCGCAAACTATGGGATCGGTTCGGAGTGTGATGCAGGCAAATGCAGTTGTAGTCAATTATGATGTTTCTATTTCTGAAGCACGCGATTTATTGACTGTTGAAGAGGCATTATTGGTAACCAGAAATGGTCGGTTAGTCGGTTTAGTTTCAAGAATTGATATGGTTAGAGCTTTACGTGATATTTCACAATAATCGCAATTATTCTTCTTCAAGCCTCAAATCATTTTCTCGCGCTTCTATCTTATTTCTTAAAATTAGTCCGTGAAGGGTTTTTATTTTACGATTTTCTATCGCTTGATTTATTTTCTTTTCTACTTTGTTTAATTCTTTTTGGTATTTGCACTGGCTAATCTCTAAACTTAATCGTTTGAAGTATTGACGGCGTGAATAAAAGATGTAGAAATATATTGGCACTAGGAGCAATGGAATAATT
>Ga0302118_10001039_pt1 | contig 13608 bp, 11 predicted proteins | sample AG5_331_MG_FD_203126 | JGI IMG/M metagenome (GOLD analysis project Ga0302118, IMG submission 203126) | Marine microbial communities from Western Arctic Ocean, Canada - AG5_33.1 | ecosystem: Environmental > Aquatic > Marine > Oceanic | place: Canada: Western Arctic Ocean | collected 2017-10-01 | reverse complement strand
TTGTAGTTTCTTGAGTTTCAGGATTTACTTTGATTCCACCCATTACATAATGAGCAGTAGGACCTACTTCCATTCTTTCGACAGTAATGTCTACAGCAGCTAATTCTTTAAATTGGTGATACATTCCTGGTAATTTTTTCTTAACTTGGTCAGGGTCTCTCCACGATATGTCTAGGTATGCTCCACCATGAGTACTTGCTCTACCTGCATCTTTTTCTGAGTTTATTGCTTTGGCTACCACATCTCTTGTCAATAGTTCAGGTGGTCTTCGAACAGTTGCTAATTTCCCATCAACAATTTCAGTAACCCATTCGAGAGCTTCTTCTTCAGTATCTGCGAATTCATCTTTGTACATATCCGGGACATAATCGAACATGAATCTTTTACCTTCGGAGTTCTGTAGCACCCCTCCTTCTCCTCGAACACCTTCTGTTACTAATATCCCTTTAACTGATGGAGGCCATATCATGCCCGTGGGGTGGAATTGTACAAATTCCATATCTCCCATTTCAGCTCCTGCCCAGTAAGCTAAAGCATGCCCTTCGCCAGTATATTCCCATGAACCGGAGCAAACTGCCCAGCATCTCGTAATACCACCTGTCGCGATTACAATTGTTTTTGCTTTGAAAATATGTAATTTCCCATCATTTCGATTATATGCGAAACACCCTGAAATTTTTCCGTCAGTTTGGAATAATCTACGGACAGTATACTCCATATATACATCCATACCCATATGTACACCTTTTTCTTGAAGTGTTCTTATCAATTCTAGTCCCGTTGCATCTCCAATATGTGCTAATCTTGGATATGTGTGGCCGCCAAAATTTCTTTGATTTGTTAATCCTTTTTCGGTCCTATCAAAAATAGCCCCCCAGGTTTCTAATTCACGAATTCGGTCAGGTGCTTGCTGGGCATGTATTTTGGCCATTCTCCAATCATTCAGATACTTGCCTCCTTTCATAGTGTCGCGGAAATGAGTTTGCCAGTTATCACGAGGATCTTTGTTACCTAATGCAGCAGCAGCCCCTCCTTCTGCCATGACGGTGTGTGCTTTACCAAGCATAGATTTGCAAATCATAGCCACACTTGCTCCACTTTTACTCGCTTCAATAGCGGCTCTTAGCCCCGCTCCTCCCGCGCCAATGATGACAACATCATGCTCATGAATTATACATTCTTCACTCATCTTAATCCCCTAAAAATAATCCAAGAAGGATCTGTAATCGTGCCTTCTGAAACTGCCCACACAAATATATCTCCTAAGAATACCATCCCTAAACTGGTCCAAAACCAGAATGCATGGTCTACATTTAAATCACTAATTTTCCAATATAAATTCCCTATCAATCCTGAAATTCCTTTTCTCCATTGATTCATCCCTCCACCAAATAAGTGCCTAAATGCATGGCATGATGCTACATACATGAATAGTAGTAATGATTCAGTAGCTAAAACAATGGTCCCTAAAGAAATACCGAAGTCACCATTATCGAACCACATAGTGTGATACACATCATATACTTTCATTGAGAGAATAATTATTGCTAAATACAACATGTATCTATGTATATTATTTAATACAAAAAGTCCAGTTTCTCCCTTGTAGCCAATACGATAATTTATTTCGGGTTTTGATACCATACAAGCAGTAGGGTTTTGGAAAAATACTCTATGATATACTCGACGCATATAGTAGCAGGTCCCTCTAAATCCAAATGGGATCCATAATATTAGTAAGGCAGAATTCATCCAACTGGGAGTCTCTAAATCGAATAGATGTATGACGTCAGGTGAAAAAATAGGTGATGTGACTCGATGATTATCATATTGTATATCTCCATCCCAGATGATTACTCTGAGAGCAGTATAAACCAATGCTACGGTTAAAGCAAAACCCATCCAAATTGGTTGAGACCACCATTTATCTACCCTATCGGTTTTTCCAAATCCTTTTTTGATTGGAAGCTTGATTGAATTAGACATCTAATGACTCCTACCCGTGCCTCTAGCGAACAGCCAATGGCCAATAAGTAATTGCTTTCTAGAATAAGCGATTTTATAATGAATTAGTAATGTTCATTAGTTCCGACCTTCACTAAAGTCTGATAACAATGACGGTATACGATAGTCTCGAGTCTTCACAATGCATTAAATGTGGATATATGCCTGGCGCTTGGATGCCATCATTTCCTTGCCCACAATGTGGTGAGCCAATGCTCTAGAGTTATGCTAGTGAAGAATAATCGACTTCCTTATCATTAAGTTCAACTTCTTCAACATCCATTTGAGCAAGTTGCAATTTACCTGAAAGTTCGTCATTAACTGCATGCCAATATGAGTATGCCTCGATTACCCAAATACCTGATTCTCTAGTTCCATTCCCACTGCCCTTAACTCCTCCAAATGGTAGGTGTGCTTCCGCACCAGTTGTTGAATTATTTATTCCAGTCATTCCTGCCTTTATTCCAGTTTTGTAGCGATATGCTTCTAGGCGATCATTTGTATATATTGCACTTGAAAGTCCGTATGGTGATGCATTAGCTAAGTGTAATGCATGCTCGAAATCTTTAGCTTTTGCTATAGTGATTACAGGTCCAAATATTTCTTCATGGAAACATTCCATATCTTCCGTTACATCTGCATAAACATGTGGCCACATATATACGCCTTCTTCCGGATTACCAAGGAAGTTATCAGGTTTGTTTGTAGTAGTTATTCTTCCACTACCCCATAGTTTTCTAGCACCACTTTTTTCACATAACTGTAAATCTCTGAGGAAGTCATTAGCATACTTTTCAGATAACATTGGCCCATAGAGTACATTCTCATGAACCATTGAGTCACCAATAGTCGTTGTTCTAACTTTGTCCATTAATTTTTCAATGAATTCATCATAAATATCTTCGTGAATAATCAAGTTACCAAGACTTGTGCAACGTTGACCAGCAGTACCAAATCCTGACCAGTAAGCTCCTTCAACTGCATTCTCCATATCTGCACTAGGCATTATAACCAGGGGATTTTTCCCTCCTAATTCCAAACTTGCAGAAACTAGGTTTCTACCACATACCTCACCTATCATTTTTCCAACCGCAGTAGATCCAGTGAAACTTATCTTGTTGATTAAACCTTCATCAACTGCATCTACAAGGTGCTGTCCAGCTCCGCTCCCTTTGCCATGAACTAAGTTAATGACTCCATTTGGTAACCCTGCTTCGTGAATAATTCTCGTCAACATAAAAGATAGAAGAGGTGCATCTTGTGGACTTTTCCAAACGCAAGTATTTCCACACATGATTGCTGGTATCATTTTCCAGAATGGTACTGCAGCAGGGAAATTGCAAGCGTTTATTATTCCACATACTCCCAAAGGCCTTCTGTAAGTGAAAAGTTCCTTATCAGGTAACTCTGAATTAACTGTTTGACCATATAATCTTCGACCTTCTGATTGGAAAAACAAACACGTATCTATAGCTTCTTGTACTGATCCTGCGCTTTCCTTTAATGTTTTACCGATTTCTCTTGTTTCAACTCTCACAATGTCATCTTTGTATTGCATTAATAGTCTACCCATATTTCCAATTATTTGCCCTCTTGTAGGTGCTGGTGTTGCTGACCATGATGGAAATGCATTTCTAGCAGCATGAAGTGCCTCATGGACATCTTCCTTTGTCGATAAAGGAAACTCTCCTAAGCAGTCGGTAAGAAGAGCAGGATTTAGACTTTCAAAAGTTTTACCATCACTTGCAGATTGTAATTTTCCATTGATAACATTGTATCCTTTTACTTTTGGACTACCGTTGGGATTGTTGGCATCCATGAATTCAAATTCTGATTCTAATACGTTGGTCATATGCCTTGCGAAATACAGTCCCGTCAAGAAACCTTCTCAAACAGCATTATGAACATTTTATCTGATATTCATTTGACATCTCCCAGTTGGCGGGTTTAAGTAATCTGATTGCAGACAAAGTTTCGTTAGGAGTGATGTCGAATGTCGAATGAGGGAGTAGAAGACTTACAACTTAGAGTAGCGAAGGCAATACCAAGTGACGTCGGTCACGGTCGAGCACGAGTTCCTTTTGATAATGATTTGAATCTAAAACCCGGTGATATCGTTGAAATTACCGGTGAACAAAAAACAGCAGCAATTGTTTGGCGATGTCGTCCTGAAGATGCTAACTTAGGCGTGATTAGAGTAGACGGGATCATAAGGAAAAATGCCGGTGTGTCATTAGGCGATAAAGTTACAATTCGTAAGGTTGAGACACAACCTTGTCAGAAATTAATTCTTAGTCCAGTGATGGCCAAACAACAAAAAGTCCGTTTTGGGCCTGGTATTGAAGGTTTTGCTCGCCGAGGGTTAAACAAGCGTCCAGTAGTTTCTGGCGACAGAATATTTATTCCGGGTATGACTCTTTTTGCCGAAGCTTTACCTTTCCAGATTGTCCAAACCACGCCGAAAGGAATAGTTCAAGTATTGCCTGATACTGAAATTATAATTAAAGAAGAACCAGTTGATGAGGAAGAAGATGGTGGGCAACCAATCTCTACAATCTCGTACGAGGATATAGGTGGAATAGGCGAGCAGTTACAGAAGGTTAGGGAAATGATTGAGTTACCTCTCAAGCATCCAATTCTTTTCCGAAGATTAGGCATAGATCCTCCTCGCGGTGTTTTACTACATGGTCCACCTGGAACAGGAAAAACGCTTATTGCCAAGGCTGTAGCTTCTGAAACAAAAGCTAACTTTACTTCAATCAATGGTCCTGAAATCATTTCAAAGTATTATGGTGAGAGTGAAAAGCAGTTGCGTGAAATTTTCGATGAAGCAGCTGCCAATTCTCCTTCAATCATATTCATTGATGAATTAGATTCAATTGCTCCCAAGAGAGAAGATGTTAGTGGTGAAGTAGAGCGTAGAGTTGTTGCTCAATTATTGACCTTATTAGATGGAATTCAAGGAAGAGACAATGTAATTGTGATAGGCGCAACAAATCGTCCTGATGCAATAGATCCTGCTCTTCGTCGAGGTGGACGTTTCGATAGAGAATTAGAGATAGGTGTACCCGATAAAAATGGTCGTTTAGAGATTATTGGAATTCATACACGTGGAATGCCAATAAGTGATGACTTTGATGTTGATTGGTTATTAGATAATACTCATGGTTTTGTTGGCGCAGATATATCTGCTTTAGTAAGGGAAGCAGCAATGAAGGCACTTCGCCGCTATTTACCAGAGATTGATTTAGATAAAGAAGTGATTCCTGCTGAAGTGTTAGAGAAGATGGAGGTAAGAATGTCAGATTTCAGGCTTGCGATTAAGGAAATAGAACCTAGTGCATTACGGGAGATTTATCTTGAAGTACCTGAAGTAAAATGGGAGCAAGTTGGTGGCCTAACTGAAGTCAAAGAGAGGTTAAAGGAGAGTATTGAATGGCCTCTTACAAGGCCCGAAATGTTCGAACATTTCGGAATAAAACCCCCTAGAGGTATTGTATTGTTCGGTGCACCAGGGACTGGTAAAACTTTGATTGCGAAAGCAATTGCTAATGAAGCCAAGGCCAATTTCATCACAATAAAAGGCCCCGAATTAATCTCTAAATTTGTTGGTGACTCTGAGAAAGCAGTTCGTGAATTATTCAAGAAAGCAAAGCAATCTAGCCCCTCAATCATCTTTTTAGATGAGTTTGAAAGCATTGCTGGAGTTCGAAGAAGTAATAGTGGTGAGGGTTCAGACGTGATGAATAGGGTAGTCAATCAATTGTTGAGTTCAATGGATGGCGTAGAGTCTATGGAGGGAGTTATTGTTGTGGCAGCCACAAATAGGCCTGAAATGATAGACCCTGCTTTGTTAAGAAGTGGTAGATTTGAGCGTGTCCTTCACATTCCTCCACCTGATGTTGAATCTATTAGGGCAATTCTAAAGATACATTCTGAACCGATGCCTCTCGGTAAGTTCAACATAGAAGATTTTGCACCTCAATTAGTAAATTATACTGGTGCCGATATTGAAGCAATTTGTAGGGAAGCAGCATTAATCTCCATGCGTGCAGAGAAAAAGAGCGTATCTAAGAAGCATTTCGAAGAAGCGATCAATCGAGTTAGACCTACAATCACTGAAGAAATGATGGATTATTATAATCGTATGGAAGCCAGGTTAACTAGTGGTCTTGAATCAGTTCGTCGCAGTCCTGATAAACACACAGGAATCGAGTCAGCGTGAGGAATAAATTATGCCAGTAACTTTTGGTCGCGAAATTGTTAATCGAGAAGTACATGATAGTGCAGACGATAAATTGGGTAATGTCGCAGATTTTCGTATAGATATTGGAAGTGGCCAAATTATTAATATTTTAGTCATGATTGAACCAGATATTGATCCTCAACTTCTCCCTTGGCCTACAGTTAATGGCCTACTTTCGGTTCCTGTCGAAGAAATTGAAAGCGTAGGTAAGGTAATTAAATTATCAGAATAGTATGATGCATGACGGTTCATTCGTTCACAAGCGTCTTAAGTCGAACTTCGGGCTCGATATTTGTCATATAGACTAGGTGGGGAGCAGCATGGCAGATTTTCGCAATTATACTCGAAGATTAACAGCCCTCAAAACACGTCGTAATATGCTAGTAGGCTCTTTCTGGATATTACTAATTCTTCTTGTTTCAACCATTGCAGTAACTTATGTTACAGATGGACAAACTCAACAATCAGCTTACGGTGATGATTGGAATGATCTTGGCCGTTTTAGAGCTGAAATCAATAGTATGGGTGTTGAAACTACTGCATTAGTATCTAGTCCTCTTTTACTTAGTGAAATAGATCATCCCGAAGAAGCAATTTTCATAATATCAGGTGTTGAGAAGGATACAATTTCTCTACCAAGGTTTACTGGTGATGAGAATGTAATTGAACTTTCAGAAGGTTCTGGTTATACTACTTCTGAAATACTTGCTATTGATAATTTCGTTGATGCTGGCGGAACTGTTCTATTAATGGATGATAAAGGCTATTCATCTACATTAGCAGATCAGTTTGGCTTAGAATTCTCAGGGCATACTCTGTATGATGGAGAAGCATATGCAACTGAGTTAGATTACAATTTTATTTGGGTCAATAGCTCCTCTGCGTTTAATTTCACTACAAATTCTGGTTCTTTATCTAGTATTCATCCCTGTTTAAGAGATACTGATACTGATGGTTATATCGACATTTTAGATACTGACCCCTATGATATCACTACATTTCCTGCTGGTTTAACTAAAGAATCAGCTGGTTTATGTGCCCATAGATGGATTTCCGAAAATGAATGGGATTTCTCTGAAAATTATAATTTATTGACTAATCAACCGTCTGCCTTTAACCCGGGTTCTTACAACCCCGTTGAAAACAGATACGATATTAGTAAATCAACTCTTGATTCTTATCTCGATACAAATGATGACGGTAATCTAACTATAGGTTCTTCTGCCTTTGGTATTCAAGGTGATCAGGTAGGGCCGTTCGCAGTTTATGTCCGTTACTGTGCTGATAGATTATGCGTTGGTGCTGATTCTGGAAGAGTTCATTTTGTTGCAGATGGATCAATATTGACTAACTCATTGTATGATGATTCATTTTATTCCGGCATTGATGATGTAGTTCCTTCAAATGATAATCGAAAATGGGCACTAGATATAATCGCAGAATCTTTACTTATTGGTAATTCTAGTGCCAAAAGTACTTCTAATGCAATTGTTATATTTGATGAATCTAGGCATCAGCAACCAACCTTATTTGGAGATACTTACAATTTAATGTATTATATTTTAATTTATTTTACCAATGATTGGATGGCCATGCTCCTTCTTTTCCTCGGTTTATTCATTACTTTAGAAGCGGTCCTTATTAGAAAAGAAGATCCTGAGGATTGGCGGCATGTTTTCCGAATAATATACTATGGTTTCGGAGATGCTAAAAGATATGAATATTATCAGAGACCTGAAAAAATAAGGCAGGTTTTACTAACTAGAGTTCGGAACCTAAATACTCTTTCTAGAGAAGAATTTGATGCTTTACCTGCTGCAGAATTACAAAGAATGGTTGAAGACCCAGTCCTTACAAAATTTATCTTTGAAGATCGTAGATACAAGCCAGATGAACTTGTAGGCATAGTAAAGAGAATCAAAGAATGGGGTATCACTGATTCTGAAGAGGAGGTTGAATATGTGGACACGTAAAGCTGCAATACTTCTTACAAGCGGAATAAGCTTGATATTAGTTGGAATGATGATTTCGAATTTTCAGTTGATGATTATTGGATTAAGTTTCATCTCATTTATTGCTATAAATGGATGGGTCGAAGGTCATTCTGATTTAGAAATCAACCGCGAAGTATCTGCTGTTAACGTGTACAAAGGTGACGATATTAATGTTATACTGACAATTAAAAATAAGTCTTATCGCCGGACTCAGCAGTTAGAAGTATTCGACAATGTCCCTCACGAAATGAAAATGAGAAAAGGTGTTAACTTAATGCGATTGAATTTGGGTCCTGGTCAAACTACTACGATCCGTTATACTGTCAGATGTCCATTAAGAGGTCACTATACGATAGGCCCTACTTCAATTCGTTACAGGAATGCATTCAATTTGTTTGTCTCTGAAACCAGTGTCGAAGATCGCTCAGATATCACAGTATTCCCTCAAGTAAGAGATGTTGAAGAAGCGTTAATTCGGTCAGATGTACCTAAAATGTATACGGGTGCTACTACTCTCAAAACACCGGGTCAAGGTATGGAATTTTATGCTCTCAGAGAGTATTTCCCTGGGGATTCTTTCCGTTCCATTAATTGGAAAGCTTTTGCTCGAACTGGTGAGTTAATGGTTAACGAAAAAACTAGGGATGCAGTTACAGATGTTTTCATAATTTTAGATACGAGAGATGTTGCAAGAATTGGCACCGTTCTTAAAAATCCATTAGAAATGGGGACCGTAGCTGCTGCTTCTATTGCAAACTACTTCATCAAAAGGCGAGATTCAGTTTCTTTAGTAACCTATGGAGAAAGAATGGACTTCCTCCCACCTGAAACTGGCGATAAGCAACATTACAAAGTTCTAAGTCAACTTGCAGCGGTAGAATCGAAAGGAAGTATGCCTCTTCAGGCAGTTACAAATGCTCTCTCTCCTCGAATATCTCGAGGTTCACCAGTTTTCATCATCAGTAGTTTAGAAGGTGATGGTACAACTTTATCTGCTATTCGAAATCTTTCAGGAAAAGGTCACCAGGTAATCGTTCTATCTCCGAGTAGTATTGATTTAGAACGATTGGTAAGCCGAATACCACGAATGGCTTATGAGGTTCTAAAACTCGAAAGACAGAATCGATTAACAGCAATATCTGGTTATGGTGCTAAGGTAATTGATTGGACACCAAGTGTTGATTTATCAGAAGCATTGTTACAGGTTAGGGCAGTTTAAGGAGTTGAGATATATGGTTATGGATGTTGTACCCGATTCCAAGACACTCCATATAACCAAGTTACGTTTACGATGGCAAGTTCTCTTATTACAAGTAATTTCAACGTTCTCTCTTCTTTTATTAATGCATAAAATGAGTGAATTATATGGTTCTTGCTCTGATATATTCATTGCAAATTCTGGCGTCAATGGTTGGTGCCCTGCATATGAGCATACTAGAGGAATTTTATGGATGTCATCTAATGGAGATACTTTGCTTCCTGATTTTCTAACCGGAATTAATGAAACCGGTTTCGATTCATTCACAATGCCATTAATTCTTTGTTTTATCATTACAGGATTATGGGTATTTATTATAACTCGAAGCGAGAAATTTAAGTTAATGATCAAAAGAACATTCTCAATTTTACTAGCATCTTGGTTCCTTCTCCCTTTTTTAGGTTCTTGGTTAATTGGTTTAGTTAGTCAAGGGATGTATCTCCCATATGGTAATTCAGATGCCCAATATAATCATCTAAATCTCATATTGGCTCCATTCGAATTATTTTTCGAACTCGTTTTCTTAGGAATTGTTTTTGCACCTGTACTTATTGGTTTAATGGGTATTTGGAGTCTTTCTAAGAGAATGATTACATGGGCTACAGGGTATTTTATGATAGTTATTGGAATTCATGCTATGCTTACCTTTGAGGGTGTGACTACAGCAGTTGATGTTGGACTTCAACCTCTGTCTGCTCAAATTGGAGAGGCAACATTATTTGGTGGTTTAATATCACCTTTAGCGTTTGATTTATTGATGGTAGCAATTTTATTATTGATATTTTTAGAATCTGGTCTAGCAGTTATTACAAATCTAGAATATGCGTCGGTACTTCCAGAAGCATCTAAGAAAGATCCCGAATATGTCAATCAATTTAACAATGTAATTAATGGACATATTGCTCATCTTTTTGGGATAATTTTCGTAGTTGCCTTAACTACAGCCATAGCACTCGAATTCGATGACTTCTTGATATCCTTTGTCGCAATATTCGAAGGTTCTCAATGGTCAGGGCAAGTAAAGGAATCATTAGAATTACAATTAACATATGGTAAAGTAATTTCAGCATCATTATTTATGATAGTTGTAGCTGGTGGTAGATTTGTAATTCCGTGGCAAAGAATTACTGGCTTTATTGAAACAGGGCTGTCTAAAGTACGCAATTAATTGAAATTTAAAGATCGGTGTGCTAATCCCAAAAAAACAATTATTAACAAGAATTGTATCATGATTCTTAGCATTTCATTCATAATATTAATTTCTTCAAACATGCTTTGAATTTGGTCTTGTGTAATTATTATGATTGATACGACAAATAAAAACATCATTCGATGAAATCTTGGGCCAAATTTCTTCCCTTGTTTTTTTTGTTGATTTGGTAGAGGAATGTTCTCCAGCATACTTCTTTCATGAGCCTCTAGGTCATGAATCCATCGCTTATTCACTATCTCTTCACTCGTTGGGTTCAAGCGCAGAATACATGACGGCGTATTATGAAGGGTGCGCTAACTGTCCAACCCTGTAGTCAATGTAAAGATACATCAATTCTTTTTCAAGAGTATAGTGGTCAGCATTTATGCGGTAAACATCTTGCCTTATCGATAAGGAAAAGAGTAGCCAAAGAGATCCGTTTTCAAATCAATTTACCTAAAAATGCGAGACATTCTGACGGTTCACCTTTTCGAATATTCGTTGCAATTTCCGGCGGTAAAGATTCAGCTGTTTTATTGAGTATGTTAGTTGATATCATTGGTAGACGCAGAGATGTGGAAATAATTTCTGGATGTATTGATGAGGGAATTGATGGATATCGTGCACCTTCTTTAGAATTAGCAAGAGAACTTGCTGAATCTCTCAACATTCAGTTTGAAACATTATCTTATGAAGATCTTGGATATGATAGGATGGATAACGTAGTCAAGAAGATGCCAATTATTGGTGAAAATGTTCCTGATGCCAAGGGTATGATGCCCTGCTCTTATTGTGGAGTATTCAGACGACAAGGAATAAATGCTTTAGCACAAAAAGTAAATGCAGATATAATGGCCTTAGGCCATAATTTAGATGATATGGCTCAATCAATCATAATGAATTTTCAGAAGGGGAATATAGAGAGATCTGTAAGGTTAGCCCCTCATACTGATGACCCTATAGAAGGTCTAGCTCCTAGAGTTGTACCATTAAGATTTGTTCCTGAGCAAGAAATTCATGCCTATGCAATTTATGCAGGTCTACCAATTCATCATGGTGATTGTCCACATGCTCCTGGTGCGATGAGACAATTAAGTCGTGGTATTATTGCAGATATGGAGACGATTACTCCAGGTTCTCGGCATGGTCTTTTACATTCTTTAGATCAAATTAGAAAGTTATATCGTGAAGTTAATCCAACTAAATCTGACATAAAATATTGTGAAGAGTGTGGAGAAGTTACAAGTCGTCAGATATGTCAAGCTTGTACCATGAAGCACTGGTTAGAAGAATATTAAATTATAAATTCTACCATTTCATCTACATTTTGATGGCGTCCACAATATGAACAGCGTATTTCCATAGGTTCAGATGAAATAATTTTTAATTTATGAGGCAATGGTTCACGGCTATTCTGAGTGATACAATTCGAAAATGAGCATCTGACAATATTAATTAGTTCTGAACCAAGTTCAATAGTTCTTTTTTCAGCCACACGATAGTTGCGTATGATTGCAACTGATGCTTTAGGAGCAATTAATGCCAATCGATCTAGTTCTTCTTGATTTAATTCACGATCTTCAATTTTTAGAACATCTTTTCTTCCCATTTTTCCACTTGGTACATTCATAACCATCGAGATGGGATTAGATCTACCTACGTCTAGTCTTAGCATTTTTAGCACCTGAAAAGCATGCCCTGATGGGATATGATCAATCGCTGTACCATTGCATATTGCAGTAACACGTCTCATTTCACTCATTATTTCACCTTACTTGGAACTTTAACACCCAGGCCTCTGCATAACAGAGCCATTCTAGTTGGAACTCCATTGAATGCTTGTTGGAAATATTTTGCATGTTTTGTTGAATCAACACTAGCATGTAATTCATTGACTCTTGGTAGCGGGTGCATGACAATCATATCAGGTTTCGCTCCTTCGATATCATTAGCATTTAATTTGTATATTCCTGCAACTTTAGTATATTCTTCTTCATCAGGGAATCTTTCTTTTTGTATCCTTGTCATATATATGACATCAGCTGAATCTATAGATGACGCCATATCTTCAGTCTCATTAATATCACCGCCATGATTTTTTAAATCTGAAACAATTTCAGATGGCATCTTCAGTGATTTAGGGGAAACCAATGTTAGTTTAGCTCCAAACCTCACAAGTGCATGTGACAAGCTATGTGTAGTTCTACCATATCTCAAATCACCTACCATCATGACATTTAGTCCTTCTAAACTACCATGAGATTCGCGTATAGTAAACAAATCAAGCATTGTTTGAGTTGGATGATTTCCGGCACCATCTCCTGCATTAAGTATTGGAATATTGACAGCATCAGCGCTATATTGAGCAGCTCCTTGATTTGGATGCCTTATTACAGCAATATCAGAGTACCCATCAATCATCTGCATGGTGTCATACAGAGTTTCTCCTTTAGCGACAGAAGATCCGATTGAACTTAGGTTCAAAACCTCTCCACCTAATCTTTTCATTGCTGTTTCAAATGACATCCTTGTGCGTGTTGAATTTTCAAAGAAAAGATTTCCTAAGACTTTTCCCTCAAGCAATGGTAAGTGTATCTCTCCTCTTGCAACAGGTAACAGGATATTTGCATCATCAAGAATTTGTATTATCTCTTCATTACTAAGATCATCCATTGTGATAAGGTCGCCCATACTCTTCCCTCTATTCTACCGTGCCATACGTTGGTCATATGTATTGCCCTTGAAGGATAACCTTTGATGACCGTATTCCGCTGTCTTGATGAGTGATGAATAATCCCCTGTGTCTGATGATAATCAGTCGGACGCCTGTTCGTGTCTCTTTCTGTGGCGGAGGAACTGATACAGATTGGTATTCTCAATCATCGGATAATGGAGGGATGGTGACATCTCTTGC